>Ga0099825_1001385_pt1 | contig 30800 bp, 21 predicted proteins | sample SiratroredBW_FD_76838 | JGI IMG/M metagenome (GOLD analysis project Ga0099825, IMG submission 76838) | Root nodule microbial communities of legume samples collected from California, USA - Siratro red BW | ecosystem: Host-associated > Plants > Roots > Nodule | place: USA: California | collected...
AAAAGACATACAATAGATTGATGTTAATAGTAGCTGTAGAATTTGGAGAAGTAATAATAATAAAACATGAGATATTATAATTGATAATTCAGTGCTCTTATGAGTGATGAATCTTATTCTTTGAGAATCACATTATTATTTTTAACACTCACACCATTTTTAGTAGACTGAGAAAAGTGGTTTATATTATGATAGATAATGGTTTGATAAGCAGTGAAATTATCTGTATCTAATTTTTTTTTATCATTTTTATTAAAGGAACAATAAACATAACAAAGTGAGAACAAACATTATGTAATTGATTACAAATTACGTACAATTGATTAAATAACTTATTTCCTCATTTTTTTTTAACTATTTTTGAGTAGAAAATTTAAACGTTTTTTTTTAATTTTTAATTTTATTTTTGCTCTTTCATCTGTTTTTTTTTAAACGCTAATTTTTGCTTGTTTCCATAAAAAAAATACTGACTTAAGGATAAGAAAAAGAGGAACCTTTATATGCCTTTTCTTTAACATTAGTAGTCTTTCTTTCCAAGTTATTAAATTCAGTTGTTAATAATAAATACAAAAATATTTACTAAGATATCTTCTAAGTCTTTCTATTCCTATAAGTATTCACTGTTACAATATTCTTATCCTAATTTTAATCTAACAGTGAAGATTCCTCCTCTCTTCTATTCCCTTGGGATGATTTTTAAATGGATCAATCGTAGCAAAATTCAGTTTGGGTGGTGTAATCAACAAGCTTCAAATAAAAGGTATTCGAGTAGTGGTGGTGTAGCCCAAATTGGACTAGGTGTGTGTTTTAGCCCACCAGAAAAAAAATTATAATCCAATTAATTTATCTCACTGATTCAAAAGTCTGACTATCTATTTACACAATTAATTATAATCCGATCAACAAAGAAAAAAAAAACTCTACTACAGATGATTAATAAGGTTTTTTAAGTAATAATATATTTATTTCCTTTATTTTTCTTTACACATTGAAAAGTTGGCAAACGAACAACTAAGTCTAAGCCATTATTTAATGGGACAACATGCAAAAAATTCATATATTTAAAATATTTTAGCTCAACAAACTGTAAACTTAGCTTTGAAGATTTTTGCTTTGTTAAGAAGATTTCCTTTCTTGCAGTGTGTGATGGATTTTGGTATAAATGATGAGCTTCACAAGAATGTGATCCAACAACATGCACAATTCAATATAATAACTTCAGTCTCTGACTATTCCAACAATAATAATAATAATAATACTTTTGCTTTGTTTATTCTTCAATTAATATAATTTATATCAAATATTTAATGCCAACCATAACTCAATCACACCCAATAACTGCAACATTCCATGCCACTACTCTCCAACTATATACAATAAAATCATTTTTCTAATCGCTTTTTATAGTAAACCACTTCTCATTGCAATTAATTTTAATTATTTTTCAATGACAAATTTTATGCTGAAAGAGAACATTTATAATTACAAACACATATATTCATTGATTAGTTTATGATTATAGATAACTTTTAGAGATACTCTTTCAATTTTTTAAGCCATCAAAAGAGACATGGCGTTTTGTGGTGATGACAATAAGTATTATTCCTTAGAACCAACATAGTGAAAAAAAAAAATCTAAGCATTAGACGAATAATGTCTTCACCAAAATAGTAAAGAATCTTATAAAATACTGAAAACAAGAACTTGCAAGTGTTATATGAGAAACCCCACCTAAAAAGGGAAACTTTATCATATGGTAATAAGAGAAGAGGTTACAAGTTTTTACTTACACAATCTAAAAAGGTATTTAAAAGTGTTAATAGAATAAAGAAAAAATAATGATATTAGTACTTTCTAACATATTTTTATTATTGTTTAAAATTTATTAAAATGTAAATTATAAAAGAAGCTTAAAAAATAAAAGGGGAAATGTAAATTTTTGTTACAAAGGTGTAATAAATTTGACCAATTCAATGTGTGAGTGGGATTTCTCTTGAATAAAATAAAGTGACAGCGTAGAACATCAGAAGCACTTTGGTCCCTCGAATTCAAAAAAGTAAAAACAAAATAATGATTGCGTTTTGTGAATTTTCAATTGGGACACGACACTTTCCCATTAGCAGTGCATGTGAGGTGAGTGAAGGAGTGACATAGAGAGTGTGTGAAACGGAGCCTCTTCTGAAAGTCGTCTCCACGTTCTCCTTTGCACTAATTGTGGGCTGTTCTGTGTCTGTTTATGTGTGCCACTATTCTCATATTCCGCAAAATCAGCTTTTTCCTACGGAGTTCTGAACCTTCCTTCGTTGCCCATTAACTATACATGCAATTTCGAAACACCCTCTTTTCAGAGATCGCTAAAGGTTCAATTTTTAGTTCATTGCTGAACTGGGTATGCTGAATTTTGGCCTCTCCGGTGGGTTAGAGCAGTGAGACCAATCTGGGTCATGATGCTGGAAGATGCTCCTTGATTTGCAAAAAGGTTTTGTTTCATGAGCTGGACTTCTTTTTCCCCCACTGTGAATTTGCTTTTTGTCAGGTGTTGTACCTCACTAAAGTTATTAGCTTTCTTGAAAGTTGTTTGTGGGTATTGACTTTTTGCTATTGCCAAAGTTAGTGTGTTTTTTAAGGGATTGGGTCTTGGTGGTTGTGCTTTTTTGTTTTTTACCTCAAGAAATTTGAGCATTGCTTGTGGAAGGGTTGATCTGAAAATTGAAATCTTGAGTTGATGCTTGATCTGTGTGGCGTTTGTTTCTGGAAAGGATAGGAATTTGGAGTGTTGGTGGTGATGGAAGTGTTGAACTAGTACATTTTGTTTTTGAGGGAAGATTTGTGCAGTGATGGCTTCAACCAACCCTTCTCCAAATGCTTCCCCTGTTGCAGTGCCTCCAGTGCTAGGTGGTGTTTTGTCACCACCACCTTCTTCATCTTCTCCGACCAATTCCTCCACCCCTCCGGCACCTCCCAATTCTTCCCAGCCCAATCAAACACCCAATTCCCCTGCTCCTTCATCTCCCTCTGACCCTTCAGCTCCACCTCCTTCACCTCCTCAAGCAGTGCCTGCAACCCCTCCTCCTTCCATTTCACTCTCTCCTCCACCATCTTCTCCATCACCACCCCCTCCTTCACCCCCGGATTCTCCACCACCATTACCACCACCATCTCCAACGCCACCAGTTGTAACATCTCCCCCCTCACCACCAGCCACCACCACTGCCCCTCCCCTAGCTGAGCCTCCACCTTCCCCTCCAGTTTTGTCTCCACCAGCTTCAACCGTTTCCCCCCCTCCCCAATCTCCTCCCACCACAATCCCCCCTCCTTCTCAACCCATTTCACCATCTCCTCCTCCTCCAGCCAATGTTCCAAGGCCACCATCCACCCCTACTCCTCCACAGAAAGAAAGTCCTCCAAAAACCACTCCTTCACATGCACCCCCTCCATCAGTTTCTCAATCTCCTCCTAAGCCTCCTTCTTCTGATGCTCCCCCTCCATCCACATTGCCATCAACTCCTCCTTCAGTCCCTTCAGGATCTTCACCACCAGCTTCTTTGCCTGACCCTCCAACCAATCAAACAGCCGCTGGGGGTCCACCGGTTCCACTACCGTCTCTTCCAACTGAGAAACCCACTGCTAGGCCAACCATTGATGGTTCTAACAATATAGCTTCAACTAACACGCCTTCACATTCAGGAGGGTTAAGTGCTGGAGGATCCGTCGCCATTGGAATTGTAGTTGGTTTTGTTGTCCTCAGCCTTCTTGTTATGGCCGTGTGGTTTGTACAGAAGAAAAAGAAGAAGGAAAAAGGATCAAGAGGTGGTTATGCTGCTCCTTCTCCATTTACCTCGTCCCACAATTCAGGTATTGCGTTATGTATTAGTACCAACCATTAGGGTTTAGGAATATAATCTTGTTGGTTCTTGCATGTTGTTTGTTGTTTTATTATTTAGATAAATACGAAAGGATTTCCCAATATTCCTTAAACTTGAATCAGATAATCCAGATATAATGTTGCATTATGTTTGTTGGTTGACTTGTTCTCAAAAGTTTTGCTTAGTTGCATTATGTTTAAATGGCATGACACTTAACAATTGTATTTGTTTATAGTAACTTCCTAATTCAGCTACAATTTTACGTATTAAATCATTGGCATTCTCTTCTAGGTACCTTATTCTTGAGGCCACAGTCTCCAGCCAACTTTGTAGCAGGTAGTGGCTCTGGTAGTGATTTTGTGTATTCTCCATCAGAACCAGGTGGAGTAAGTAGCTCAAGATCATGGTTCACATATGAAGAACTTATCCAAGCTACAGATGGATTTTCGGCACAAAACTTGCTGGGAGAAGGTGGATTTGGCTGTGTCTATAAAGGTTTGCTCGTAGATGGAAGAGAAGTAGCTGTGAAACAGCTCAAAATTGGTGGTGGGCAAGGGGAACGTGAATTCAGGGCAGAAGTTGAGATTATTAGCCGAGTACATCATCGTCATCTGGTTTCCTTGGTTGGTTACTGTATATCTGAGCATCAGAGATTGCTTGTATATGATTATGTTCCCAACAATACTCTTCATTACCATCTCCATGGTAAGATACATAATTTGCTTGTATATCTAATCTAAGTATTTACTGTGGTAGTAGAAACGCATAATATTTTGTTTTTCCATGAATTTATTATTATCACCATTCTGGTTGCACCTGAATTTACAATCCAATTAGGTTGTTGAGTAAGTTTCCATCATCATGTTGTCTATAGTTCACCCAAAATTTGATCTAGAACTTGACCAGTAAATTTGTTTATCTTTTTCAGGTGAAAATAGACCAGTTATGGATTGGCCTACCAGAATAAAGGTTGCTGCTGGTGCAGCTCGAGGAATAGCTTACCTGCATGAAGACTGTAAGTTTCTTCTTTTTTCATAGTATTCTCAAGTATACAGTTATCATCCATGGAAGACAAGGTGTTTCCATGGTACTACACGCTCCTTCGATGCATGGAGTCTTTACTTTAAAATATATATTTTTCTTTAAAGTAAGTAGGTTTAATTCTTTAGAAATTTTGCAACCACTATTAAGATGCTAACATCAGATATGGTTGCATTATTGTTGATTACACATTCATAGTTTTTTACATTTTATCTTTCTGATTTTTGTAGCATAATAAATTGTTTATCTTCTTATTTAAATTTAATTACTTTATCAGGCCATCCACGCATTATTCACCGAGATATTAAGTCCTCAAACATCCTTCTTGATCTCAACTATGAAGCTCGAGTAAGTTACTCTTTTAACCTGTACCTTTGATGGGAGTACTTTTTGAGATTTTTTGATGAAGTTAGTTCAGTAAATTGATTAACACTTGAATGTCAGGTTGTTCTGCACCAGCTTCTTAGACTATTTTCATTATTGTGACATTTTTATTGTATGATTTGATCATCAGGTTTCGGACTTTGGGCTTGCAAAATTGGCACTCGATTCAAATACACATGTGACAACACGAGTAATGGGAACCTTTGGGTAGGTTGCATCTTTGTCTATATTGTAGCTTGAGTCACTTAATTTAGTGTTTATTAGTGGAATCCTATCCTATTATTAGCCCTTAAATAATGCTTTTTTGATAATCTGAATAAATTTAAATTCCTATTGAAACGTTTTCATAGTAATATTTTTCTCTCAGGCTGTATCTTGTGTGGATATTATTTATTGATTTGTCTTAGGCTGTTTATGACATATAAATCTTTTAGATTCTTTTGGTTATTGGTCAAGTATGAACTGTTCCTAATGGTCTGAATTGACAGGTACATGGCACCAGAATATGCAACAAGTGGGAAACTAACGGAAAAGTCTGATGTATATTCCTATGGGGTTGTGCTGTTGGAGCTAATTACAGGTCGGAAGCCTGTAGATGCATCTCAACCAATTGGTGATGAGAGCCTGGTTGAATGGGTGAGTCACATAATTGCTTTGATTATTATTATGTATAGGTTTTTTTCATTTACTGAAGCCTGAAGGGTTCCTATCTAGACATGGCTTCGTAGGTTCAGATATTGTAAAACCAAAAATCCTGGCTTCATCGTTTAAAAATTATGAAAACCTGAAGTTAAACAAAACCCGAGTAACAATTTTAGGATCATCGTTGAAACCATAAACTGTAAATGTAAACAGAGAGCAAACCAAGCAGCCCAATTTTTCCTTTTTTGTAGTGATATAAGAAGTTGTATTTTATTTTCACATAATAATAGTAAATCACATGCATTTTGAAGAGATTATAAGAAAGAAACAATCCAAGGTAATGGATTACAACCAGATGCAGATATAAATAAACTGCTCATTTTAACAATTAACGATCTTGTTTCTAGGCTCGGCCTTTGTTGAGTGAAGCACTTGATAAGGAGGACTTTGACATCTTGGTGGATCCAGGACTGGGAAAGAACTATGATAGAAACGAAATGTTCCGGATGATTGAGGCTGCCGCCGCCTGCGTACGCCACTCGTCGGTGAAGAGGCCACGCATGAGTCAGGTAATTTCTGTCTATATATATCATGCAATGCAGGTCAGCATGTCCACACACATGTATATATGTATGTATATATATATATATATATATATATATTTGTTGTGATTTTGAAGATGCTAAGTGTGCATGCTCTGCACATTGCTGGTTCCTAGGTGGTGAGAGCTTTAGATTCATTGGATGAGTTTACGGATCTGAATAATGGAATGAAACCGGGGCAGAGTTCGGTGTTTGATTCTGCACAGCAATCTGCACAAATCAGAATGTTTAGGAGGATGGCTTTTGGGAGCCAAGATAGTTCAAGTTTCTTCAATGAGTCGCAGAGTAGCTGGAGGAGTAGAGATCAGGATTCAACCATGTTTTCCCAACACAAAACTGGGCCTTGGAACGTTTGAGTCACATGACTCACTCTTCAGGGAGTGCACAAATTTTGATTCATGCACACAACAGAACACAGACACACCTGCCATTTTTAGTATTTTTGTTCTCATTTTCCTAACATCATGTTGCTTCCTAAGGCTCTTTCTATTCTTTGTAAATTATGTTATTTGTTACATACAGCATTGTATTTATTTGTTCATGTAAAATACCATGTATGAGTTGTAACACTTCCGAATCCATTACAGCGCATAAAATTACAATTTATGCAGCTCTTTTTGTACTTTATAATTTTTAGTTGAGTTGAACATCAAAATGAGTGTGCACTTTACACAGATAAAAATTATAACGTTTTTTAAAATCACGTTCCAGAAGGAAAAAATTCACATACAAGATGTGACCAAACACGATGTAACAGTGAATTTGGAGGTTGCTGACGTCGATGGATCTAATAAGATGGAGCTATCTCAAAGTTGCCACGTGTACTATCTAATATAAAAAATATAAATATAGATATTATAATCGAAATATTAAAAATATATAATAGGGTTTTATCACCATATCTAAATAAATTAGATTGGTTGTGAAATCCATTTTTGTTACAAGATTCAACAATTCAAGTTTTTATTAAAAAATTGAAAGTTCAATATTAGTTTCTGTTACAAAAATGATTTTTCAAAAATTCAAAACTTTTGTTACATAATAAAAGTGCTGACATCAAGCTTATAATTTGAAAAAACTGGGAGCGTATAACTGTATTTGAGTGAGAGTGATGATGGTATCAAAATTAAACTCCCTAAGTTGACCACTTTGGAAGTAAGAATTAGTATACTTTGATCATCCAAAGTGTCATGCAGCATTTTGAAACTGTTTTCTCTAACAAAACTCTTAGCAGAAAATAAAACAAAAATAATTAATAAAAAGAAAACAATTATCAAAATATTGAGTCCTTCTGACCTTGATTTTCTCATTTTACCATTATCTATACATAGGTTGACTTGTAGCTTACATTGTTCAGAGCATTTAGGTGTAAACAAATCTTTGATCTGCAAACTCATGACAGATACTTACAACTGAAAAGTTCTAAACCCGAGAGTTTACATTTGATCTTATATACGGCTAGAAAGATCTAAGTAGCTGAAATTATCAGCTAACCAAACCCTATATGTAACCAAAATTCTATTTTATGAAGTGCATGTATGTAATGTGAAGGATACTCTCAGAAATAATCAAAATTTTCTTAAAGGGTTGTATCATGTTTGACAACAAGAGGTAAATTTCAGATTAAAAAAGGTTTATCAGAGTTAACTCATGTAACATTTGGTCACCATTCACTTTTGATTATGCATAGTGAAACCAGATTTAGATTAGTTTCACAATATATCTACATCAAACTATATGATAAAAGTCCTAGCATTTTGTAGGAAATTACTTTTGAAGGCTTAGATCTTATTTTTCTGGAATTATTTGAGAAGCATTCGATCATTTGTTAATTACTTGAAAAATTGAAAGTTGAAGTTTTGAGAAAAGTTTTAGCCTGACATATCAGAACCAAGTCATAGTTGCATTATCATTTATCATAGCTTGGAATAACAAACTCTAATTCGAACACTACTTCTATTCATATGAAGAATATTCAAAGAAAAATCTTTTAGAGTTGATTTTGGTCACTAGGAGGAATTTGAGTGTAAAGTTGAGAGTTATAAATTAGATGAGATTACTATTTTTTTTTTTATTTTTTTTCCCATAATAATAGTTCGTAGGTATTGTAAGATTTTTCTTTCTACAACACCCTTCTTGTAATTATAAGAAATGAATACAATTCTACTTAAATTGAGGAGAGAAACAAAAATAATTGAAATTTTATATTAATTGAGCATTTTTTTAAATTTTAATGTTTGATAAGGTTAAAAGACTGTTATTTTAAAATTGCGGAAGCAGTGTGGTTAGAACTATGCGATTTATCTTTATTTAAAATTTGAATTCTAAATAAGTTTTAGATGGTATTATTATTAAAAATTTTGTTTTTTATGACTTTTTTTAAGCTAGTTATGTTAATTTTTGAGTAAATATAATGTTAGGTTAGATATTTTAAGAATTTTAAATTATAAGCTTTTATATCTACATTTTTACGTATAAATTTAAATGGTTATTTTTATATTTTTAATTTATTTACTTTTTAGTGCAAGTTTCTCAATTTCAATATTTTTATTTTACGTAATATTTCCAACAACTGTTAACCAATCTTTTTGTTATTTTCTCCAACCTTGAGCTATCGTACATTTATTCATGTCAATTGAGCTTATTATGTAGTTCTGGACCAAAGTTATCTTAGGAAAATGTTTGGAATTATATTTATCTACGGAAATTCCTATAATAAAGGGCATTAAATTGATTATGACAAATGATTTGGAAGATTTGTTTCGTCACATGGATTGTAAATAATATGATAAGAATGTGTCATTAGTTGATTATTGTGCCACAACCATTGACTACCAGCTATAAATCAAAGTATATTTTCTGATAACACTTGGAATATGATTAATAATCAAGTTTAGCCATTACTCTTTATTATCTTAGCCATAAATTTAATCTAATAATCTTTTAAATATACTCGCAAATCCAAATTGCCACCCGCAAGTTCACACAATGCTGCTATCAGAGGCACCCTCGTTAAATTCAAACAATCACATTTAGCAGAAGAGATACAAACATTTGGATACAATCAATTTCCAAGGGGAGGTAGCTAAAATCCAATATCTAAACTTCAACTACACTATCGAATACCTAAAACTATCAACAAGTACCATATGTTCCATCCAAACATCCATGAAAACGTACACAAAAAAAAGCTAGAGAAATCCAATCACCTCTCCTAAGCACTACCCCTCGTGGTTATAATTTAGAGATCTACATCCAATTGTTAATAAGATAACTTCCGACATCATCCCTAAAGTTGATGAGGTCAAGACATCAAGAAGCATGTGGAGTTATGTTGTAAAAAAATTCCAAAGCTTCTTTCCTATTGACGCTTCACCGGGTTGTTGGTAATCTTCGTCATCCTCGATCTCAACTCCACCGTCGTCTTCTCCATGGGATTCACTTTTATACTCAGCATCATTCTCATCTGCATCATCTGCGGTTCCGTTCACCTCCTCACTCAAGGTTATATTGTTTGCGAAGGTCCCTGTGGTATCACCACCATAACCGTCCCTTGCATCAACACCTTTCATAGACTGAAATAATGACATGCAATTAACATTAGCATCATTCTGTTATCAGGAGTAAACGGACAGTAAACTGAAATCCAAAACTTGTTGAGATCCGGATCCTATTACTATCAATTTTCCAATTTTCAATAGTTCAGCGATTCATAATGTGATTGCATTTGCCCAATTTTTAATGTGTATTATGAAATGAGAATTCTTGATATACATGGATGGTCAAAGATTACAAGTTAGAAATCATATAATCGCTGAAAATAATAATGTGCATTTATCTTTTAATCTTAATCTATTCAAATATGATTTAATGGTCTATATTTTATAGTTCTCTTTCTCACGATGGCAAGAGTTTCCATTTAATACTTCCATTTAAAACCTACACCAAGCTTACCTGCTCAAGATGTATGCTTCCACCATTCTCATTAGTAATGCCCACCGAAAGTGAATGAGAAATTTTTGAGTCAACAATTTCATCTTCTGTATCTTTTACACGATCAACCTCTCCTTGACTTTCTTTGCCACCAGCTGACGTAGCTCTAACGGATGAAGTCGTTGCCCCACTATAAAAATTCAATGCACATCCATAAGTGGGCAAATAGCTTAAAAGAAAAGCATTTTCTCCCATTCAATAATAAAAGGGAAATTGGTTCTAAATCAGAATACTCACGTTCTGGGTCGTCGCAAATTATATCTTGTTTCACCAGCAGTTTGAGCAGGCGGAGCAGCAGCCTTCTGTCGCCGTTTTTTGCGCTGCCCTGGTATGACACTATCAGAATGTCCTTCACTGGCATCTCCATCATGCTCACTTACACTCATTTGAGATGTTTGAACCCGGTTACGCTTCCTGGCATTCATTGGTACTCTTCTATTGGATAGTCTCTGACTTTCAGAATTCACATTGGCAGAATCCTCAGCATTTCCATTTGGAAACTCAGTCTCATGGTTATCCACAGATTCCCCAGGTAATAATTCAGCAGGTTCCCCAAGTATACCCCTAGCCTCTTTGAGAACAGCTTTCACAGTGTTTGTGCGCTTTACTCTGGTTCTTCCACCTCCCTTGCGGGGTTTCTGCTGCCCAATCTTTGAATCTTCTGGTGCCTTACTGTCAATATTGCTCTGGTTTTCAACCGATTGATCTTGATCTGCAGCTTCAAACTCTGTGATGTCATCACCAGATCGTACCCTCCGACCATCAAAAGAATCATTGACAACAGCAAATGACACCTCTGCTTCATTTTCATGGCCAGGAATTCTTCCTGGTGAATCTTCCTTGTTAGTTTTCTCAACAGACAAATTCACAACATCTCTTAGAGTACCAGAATCTTCGGATTCAAACTTACTAATTGGGGAGATTTTAAAAATCTTAGAGGTACATTTCCGTAGCCAAGAGATAGTGCCAGCAGAAACAGGTGACTTTGGATCTGTTGCAGGAGATGCTCCAATATTTTGCCTTGAAGAAGCTAAATTTTCATTGGAATCTCCCAGTATAATATCACCTGCTAATTTTGGAAGAGAAGGCACCTCTAAGTTCTCAATGTCAACAGAGGATTGTAAATCAGACAGCACAAATTCAGAGATCATTTCCCCACAGTTCTGGCAACTCCGAAGTTTCTCAACAAATTCAATAAAACGTCGCCTTTCCACAATAAATTGTTCCCTCTGATTTTTCAGCTTCCTGTTGAGATCAACAAGTAAATCTATGTCCTCTTGCATTTCCATCCTTTGACTTTCAAGATGTTTTTTATTCTCATCAGTTTCCTGTTTCTCTTTTTCCAACTTACTTCTTTGGAGCTTCATTTCGTCCATTTCTCTATTAGCTACTTCTCTCAAGAAGTTAATGTTGTTTAATTCACTCTCTCTCTTTTCCTCAAATAACTCCTTTCTCTCAATCAAATCTTTTTCCTTCTGCTCTAACTGATTCTGCATGTCAGCTTCAAGTTCCTTTTTCTGCAGCTCAAAATCCAGAAGCATTTGGTTTCTTTGACTTTGTGCTTTTTCAGCTAGGCTTGACTTCTCCAGCTCCATTTCTGCGGCAAATGACTCCTTAGCCAATGCAAGAGTTTCTAACTCCCTTTTTATATGGTCCTGTGTGGCCTGCTTCTCATTCTTTAACTTTTCTTCTTCAAATTCTTGTAGTTTCAGTATTTCTTCCTTCTGTTGAATCACACTTTTCATCTCTTTCTCAACATCTGCTCTCTTCAGATCTAGCTCATCCCACTCTCTTTCAAAAGTCTCTTTCTGTTGCCTTAAATCTTCAGATTCCTTCAGAAGTACCTCTTTCTGGTGTCTGTACTGATCAACTTCGTGCTTCAATTGTGACTGCAATCGCAGGTATTCAGACCTCTCTTCCTCAGTTACTTTAAGACGTTCAATCTCTTCATTTATCCTCAACAACTCTTGTTCATTGTCGCTTCTTATTTTCTCAACTTCAGCCTTAAGTGACACCAGTTCCTCTCTCTCACTTTCTATTTTCTTTTTCGCGGTCTCCAAGCTTCTTTCCTCAGATTTAATAGACTTCTCCTTTTCCTTCAAAGCTTTGACTTTTTGTTCATACTCTTTCTCTTTCTCTTTAAGCTTCTCTGCTTTCTTTTCCAAGGTTTGCTCCCGTTTTCCAACTTTCTCCTCCATGTGATTGATTTCAGCTTCTTTTTTCTCCAGTTCCACCAATTTATCCTTCAATCCATCTTCGAAGGATTTTCTTTTCTCATCCAATTCCACCTCAAATTCCTGCTTCTTCACATCTAAAGCAGCATTGTGTTCATCGAGAAGCTTCTGCATCTCAACCTGCAAAGATCCAAGCTGTATTCAGCACAGGAAAAAAAAAGAAAAAGAAAAGAAGACTATTGGCATAAATAATTTGATAGAAAAACATGGTCACAACACACTGATTTTATGACCAGATTGACAATTTAATAACATTCCAATTACACAATTACTCAGAAACATACACCGAACCACTGCTAACTTTTGAATGACCAAGAGTTGCAAGAAGGCATAGAAAAAATAAATCAATAAAATTCAGCAACTTAAATAGGAACATTGACCACCCATTGTCATAATTTCCAAGAGCAAACATTAAGGAAATGACTATATACGAACATACTTTTTCTTTAGCATTGAGCTTTTCCTCCCATGCAGATAACTCCTTTTCTTTGAGATCCAAATTTATTCTCAGAGAATCATATTCCTGCATCAGAGGACATGGACCAATAAATTCCTACTACCAGAAAAAACAGAATAAAATTAAAAAAATATCACATAAGCAAATATTTACCTTCTCTTTTAAAGCTATATCTGCAAGCCTATTGTTCACCTCGTCTTCTTTACTTCTCAGTGTTATATTAGTTGCATCAATCTTCTTCTGGGCCTCTTCAAGGTCCTTCTCTTTCTGTCGGCATAGTCTGTCATTCTCATTAGCCCTTTGCTCTCTTTCGTTGATAATTCTTTGACCCTTAGCCAGCCTTTCTTCACCCTCCTGTAGTTTCTTCTCCCATTCCCACAAGTCTTCTCTCTGCTTAGACAATGTACTCTCATGTGCTTCTTGCCTGTCACAAATAAAAATAAATTACTGCCCAACAAATGTTTCAATTGAAAGAGAGCGGAAAAGATATTTGAACTAAAAAGAAAATGAACAATAATGAGTACTCTGCAATGAAGGATAATCGATCCCTTCGAAGTGCAGATTCTTGAGACTCCAGGTCTTGTAATTTCCTATCAAACTCTGAACTCTTTCTGCTGATTTCTGCAAACTTGGCATCAGCAGAACGTAATTTTGCTTCTACTTCTAAAGATTTCTCTTCAACGCTTGCTACTAAAGCATTTGCTTCAGCCAGCTTTGACTCTGCTGTAAATTTAATTTTAGCATTTTCTGATCGCATCTCTCGCAGAGCCTTCTCAAGCTGTTTGAATCACAAATTTCCAGATATCAGTAAGAAATAACAGAAAAATATAGATACAGACTATCTGCAAATAACGATCATAAGGGAGTCCTGCATTTTTATTTAAGCAAGAAGTTTATTCATATGTAAACAAGTATGTCAAAAAACTTACATCAAGAACACACTCTTTCTCAACACCCAAGGCCTTCCTCAGATTCTCTTCTCGCTTCTCTGCCTCAGATAGTGCAATTAAATGAGCAGCTTTTTCCCGTTCTAGAGCATCCTTCACTTCTACTAAATCTTGACTTTGTTCAGTATACTTAGAAGTCCACTCTTTTTTCTCAATCAAAAGAAGTCCCATATTGAATTGGTACTCATAAAGCTGGTCCAGAAAAGCTTTTAATCAGGTCAAACCACAATATATAATTGGTAAAAATAATAAAACAGTTAGGTTGCACAGCTACCCAGGCTTAGTCGCTTTTGAATCTCCTTATTCACTAAGCTCCCCTTTTAATTATTTTGTTTTCATTTTAACATCAGCCTAAATATCTTGTAGCCATCCAAAAGCCAAACAGTATTATCATAGTACAACAACATCTAGAGATTGGATAACCCAGAGTAAATGAAAATAAAAGAATAACACCAGGAGCCACCAAAATTAAGAGATAATTTGTTCTGACATAAAATTGCAAAGATTCAAACAATATATAAGCTAAAACTTAGTGTTATACCAAACATAGAAGGCTAACCCTAGTTTTAGTGACAAGACATCTTAACAATGCATACAACATAGCTGCTCAATGCTAAACTTCAGTAAAATAGAACTAAAAGATTGAAATGCTTCTCTTTTCTATTTACTTTCACAGCCACATTCACTCAACCAAAACATCACATCTCCATGATGAGAGTCTCCAAATACTCCATATCAATAATAAAATTAGTTATAATAATGTTAAATGTCCCCTTTCTTCTTTGACAGAACAATAATAATGTAAGTAAGAATAAAATAAGGACATAAAAATAAATATAAGACAAGCCAAGAAGAAAAAAAAAAAACAATACAACCAAATTGAAATCCCCAAACTCTCAGAATTCATGGCAAATAAACCTTCAAGAGTCTAGGGTGGGTCAAGCACTCGAGAGAAGCCAAATGAGCCATTTCAATGTTAACACGAATCATGAAAATTTGAAATTTAACTTTTGAAACTTCTAGTACTTCTCTCAGTCTAAAAATCACCCAGGTTCAAGGACAAAATATAATAATTGCCAACCTCTAATGTGAAGAATCACAGGACTACAAGGACAAAACAAAACTATTCCTCCCAATTGGCCACAGAAGCAAGCAGTATGCACAATCCAACTACCAAGCATTTAGTAAAAGTGACTTTGCTTCAACAATTTTATAATAGCCAAAAGGTTTCTTAATTATCCAAACGAATAATTAAGAACTAAATCCCCTACAGTTAACATCTTCAAACGACGTTCTAAGAACAAAACCTACCAAGTTACCGCCCCATAGTCAAGCTTCAAATTTCAGTACCCAAACCTTACAAAACGCATATTTTCCAAGTTCAATGGAGGACCCGACGTTATTCCAAAAACTAAAATATTTAAAAAAAAAAAAAAAAAAAAAAAAAAAAAAAAAAAACTTACAAAAATAAGAAAAAAAAAAAAACAAACCAAAAAAAAAAAAAAAAAAAACAAAAAAAAATAAAAAAAAAAAAAAAATAAAAAAAAAAAAAAAAAAAAAAAACAGTTACGTAACACTTGCACAATTTCCACCGTAATAATTACACACCCAAGAAATTCAAAATCAAAACCTGAAGCTATCAACACTACAAACTCAACCAAAAAGTAACTCTTAACTAAGATTTGAAGGCACACTTCGTCACAGTATCACAGCAAAAGGAAACGGAACCCCTCAATATTAAAACCAAAATAATATAAAAAAGCAAAAAAACAAAAAACTAATCAACTAACTAACCTCCTTCTCGAGGCTGGCAACTCTCTCAACCAAAACCCCGCGATCCAAGTTGTTCCCGCCATTCTCAACAACCGCAACGATACCTTTCTCCTTCGCGCTGGTCCCATCTCCCGAATTCGGACCCAAATCCGAACCCGACCCGGTTTCTCCCCGAACCCCACTCCTGTTTGGCGTCAGGGACCAACCTGACCACACCTTCTGCGGAGTAAACATCGTCAAAACAACCAGCACCGCCGAATTCTTCACTCCACAGCGACGACGAAACCCGAACCTTCACCTCAGCCTCGCTGCACCATCGCCAAAATTCAAAACCGACAAGAAGAAGAAAGAGAAAGGCGAGCCTCCGGACGCGACCGCGGTTCCCAAATTCCGGCGAATTGAGGATTTGAAGTCCGATAACGTCTCTAAAATTCTCAAACGGTTCTCTTCTTTCTCTCTCTCTCTACTTCTTTCCCCTTTCTCTCTCCTCTTTTTGCTTTTTGCGCGGATCGTTCACGTTCCTTCTTTTTATTTTATTGGTTTAATGTCTGGAGCGTGGATCCGATTACGATATTACCCTTACCTTTGTCACGGTGGCGGCTCGTCGCCAAGGGTAATATCGGGATTTTGTAGCTAGGCCTTTTGGTTCGGAACGTGGGTTCTCGTGTATTTTTTTCGCGTGACGGTATTACCCTTGCCAGTTGTTTCGTAGAGTAAGAAAATCTGAAAATATAAAGGAAAGAAAAATATTAGCAAAAAAAAGACACACTTAATTTAATGCAAACATTAATATAACTTTTTGGTTGCTATATATTGTCCATGTTTTTCCATTAGAGTTGAAGTTTTAAATTAGTAATTTGGTAAAATAAAGACAATATTAACGATTTGTAAAATAAAGACAATATTACAATAACATTCTAGCTTTGATTCAAAAATAATGTTTTGAGCAACTTAAAAATTGTAGAAAATTTTATTTGTTTTAACCATTTTAAATTAATGCATTATTTATTATCAATCAAAAAAGTAATAAGGTTATAAATTTGTGTGGTATATCTTTATTATTAATGATTGAAATCGTTTAAAAGCATTAAATGGTGTAATTCTTTACTTAATTTAATAACTTATTAGTAATAAGAGATAAGATTGAAGTTTTTTAATAATATTTTAGTGGATAAAATATATTTTTCAATTTAAAATCGAGTAAATCTTAAACTAATATTTGAAAATGAGTGTATTAATAATAAATTTTGGATTAAAAACATATGAGCTCCTGTGTGTATGTGTGTTTACATTTTTATTATACTAAAATATACATAAATTTATTATTTTTATAATTAATTAATTGTAAAGTAAAAAAATAATATAATTTATTATATATAATTTTGTAAGAATAGTATTCAAAAATTATATAATGGTTATTTTTAAAAAGAGAAAGTATTTAGTTATTTTGAAATAAATAAAAATTATTCAATTGTTTTTTTTATTAAATAAATTAATTTTATTAATTAAAGGATAACATTTATATATAAGTAGTTGAATATTTTAAATTTATTTACATAAAAAAATAAATTAAAAATAATGCAGTCATATGTCAAGGACTAATGTAAATATCTATTTTCTCAAATTTAGTTAAAATTCGGTTTTAGTTTCTAATAAAAATCAACATCTCTAATTTTGAAGTACACCATTATTTGTTTACAATGTAATTTTAATAGAAGAAGAAATGGTTTAAATAAAAGTCTAACCGACCAAAAGTAAGAAATTAAAAATTATAGAAAAAATAGAAAACTTAAAGGCAAACTTTAACATTATACAGGGAATCAAAATATATATGGGATTCGTTTTTAATTAATTAAAAAAAATACTGAGAAAGTAGAATATTAATAGATAATTGGTGAGGGGCGTTTTGGTAAAAGGAAGATGCGGTTGGGAATGACACGGTGTTGTAGAGCTGTTAAGTTGGAAAAGAGAATTAGCCAATTGGCATTTCCCTTCCAAACACACACTCTCACACAACAACCACTCTTTACTTCCAACTTCTCAAACTAAAAACGATGCCTCTTTTATGTCGTTTTGCGGTTTATTAAGACATTGGAAAACGGAACTCATCAATAAATAAGTACTTTGGCCAGTGTCCCAGGAAACACAACAACCTATGAAAATTTTATTGTCACATTTCTGGGTTTTTTCTCGGGTCCTAAACTTAGGTTAGTATTACATGGTTATATCTATGTTATAAGAGTATGATTTCACCTATATTGGTTTCAGGGGTTTTAGCTATTAAAACATTATATTATAATAAATATATATTTATTATAATATCTATATATATATATATATATATATATAACAAAAATGTTAATTTTATAAATAGTAATATGATTTGCGTTGACAAAAATACTTGTACTATTAGAAGAATTAAAATCTGCTACTAATTACACCTTAATTTAAGACATTGAATGTTCGAGAATTGATCTTACCCAACTGGAAAAGCACAAAGATACTTGGACTTTATTCGTGTTATAGAAATAATTTCAGGACAATTAATGCATTAATTACTTGTTTCGTTTTTATATCATGTCTTTTATTTTCTTTTTACAATTCAACTTTCTTTGTCCGGTACAAAATCACTCTAACCAGTGTTAGGAAACTAATTAATAAATTAAAAGATAATGTTTTCGTTGAAAATTGTATAAGGGGGACTACAAAATCGCAAAAGAAAAAACATTTAAAATTCTTAAAATACTGAACGTTTATCTATAGTAAATATTAAATATGTTTATATTTTGAAGACATTCAACATTTTATTTTTATTTAATATATTTTCAAAAGGGATCGAGATTAAGCTTTAAAAATATTTGTCACAAAAACTTTTTTTTTTTCTTGTAATGCTTTCACTTTTTTGGGTTTCTTCTTTTAATCTTGAAACGAATTTTTATAATCCAATATTAATTATTTTAATAATATTTTTATATTCATTAAAAAAATTATCATACCTCAATAATTTATATAATGAATAGTTTTATTCTCCTCACAAAAATCAATTATATATATGTATATCATGCTCTCTTATTAAGGAATATCAATATTAAATTGTCCCGTTATATGTTCATACTAATTTCCAGCTGTCACTATTCAGTAAAAGATCACCCTAACCAGTGGTACTAATTAAGAAATTAAAATGAGAAATACTTTATTAAAACTATATGAAATTACATTACAACACCGTAAGGGGTATATTTATATATTTGAATAAAAAAATATTTATAATTCCTTAATTTGTTAGAAAACATTCATTAATATTTGCCAAATATATTAAATATTTCTTATAATGTTGCTTTTAATTTTTGGTAGCTTCTAGAAATATTGCAATGAACTTCCAGCTATACATGAAAGGAAATATTTGTTCTTATAATATTAAAATGATTTTATAATAATGAATTAGTAATTCTTTTGGTGATATCTTACATGTATTAAATAAAATTATTTCACTATAATAAGTTGTGTAGCTAATAATTTTATTAAGAAATAATATACATATATCATCTAAAAATAATAATATGAAAGGAAACAAATATTAAAATATTTTGGTGTTATATAAGCTTTCACGAGTTTAGTTATTGAATAAACAATTTATTAAAATGTTTACCAAAAACATACACTAAACCTTTTTTTACATAATATCCTAAATCTTAATGATTACAAAATGCGCACATAATTCTCTAAACTATATACACATTATTTTAGTTAAGGATTAATACTATGTCATATGATATTGTAAAACACAACACATTTTTACCATGGATTATAAATTAAATTTTGAATAAATTTCTTAATGTGAAAAGATACTATAGATGTTTTGAACAAATTCAATAACACAACATATATTAGGGTTCGTTTGTTTTTAAACTTTCTTCAGATGAAAAAAAAAATCAAACAACTTTACTGCTAAAACTTTTCAGTGTGTTTGTTTAAAATTTCAATAAAAGTTAAAATACGAAAGAATATTTTTGAAAAGTTAGTAGGAACTCCTAAAGAAAATCAAACAAAACTAATTAAAATGCTATGTCGCAAGAGAATATAAAGTAATATTCCCTATAATTATAATCAAACAAAACTAATCAATGTTATGTTACAAAAATATAAAACTAAGGACAGTTTATGATTTTATTTTAAAAACTAAAATACATAGACCTTGTGGAATCATAAGAAAACCATGTTCATGTCATTAGAACAAAAACTATATTCTTACATATATTTACAAAGAACACAGTTTCTATTTTTTTTTTCAGTGTTACCGTTTATAAAACTTTTGAAATAGACTGAATCAGTAAAAAAAAAAAAAAAGAAATAGATGCTTGCTAAGAATAAATGGATTATATATATATAAAAAAAAACTCTTTTAAGAGGGTTGAATGTTTAAGATTGAATATTGAAATAGACAATTGGATAAGCTTTGACCAAAATAATCATAAAATATAAAAGGAAGTTCTCTTAAAAAAAAAACGCAAGAGTAAGTTTGATAAAGTATTTCACAGTTTTAGTTTCTTCTAATTGTTATAGAAAATTCCGTCCACTGCCATACTCTTCCCACCTACTATTTTGAACTAAATATAGTAAAAGAAATATCATATGTTATAGAATTAAGTATAAATAAATATAATTAATTATATCATATATCAAATGATATAATTTATAAAATACTGTTTTTTTAATTGCAGCTTTAAAGATAAAGTAAAAAATCATTATTATGATACTTATATACACCAAATCAAATAAATAAAGATATCATGTGATTAAAGAACCAACAGAAATTTTATAATCTGAGTTGAAAGATGAGAGTCATCAATATTCAATTAAAAGTGTAAAAATCACCTTATCATCTATAATTATGAAAAGAATTTATACTAAACTAAAGTAGATTGTTAGCTGAGTTGAACTTCTTACAGAATTATTGACAAAAATATTGGTGTGTATTTCTGAACTAAAGTTTGATGTAGTTTAATATTATTAATTGCTTCATGTGATATTTCTCAAATTTACCTTTTTAAAAGACTTTAAAAATATACTTTTTTAATTTGATTCACAACTTTTTTTTTTTTGAAATCTTTTAATCTAGTAACCATCAGTGTCAACTTAATGACATATCCAAGCATATCTAAGGGGGATATGTTTACACAAAAAAGATATATATATATTTACGTAGGAAAGCAACTGTACTGTTGAAGGGTGTTGAGTTGAAAATGAGAGTTGCTTAAAAAAAATTGTGTGAATTGTATGTACAACAAACTATTGCTTACAAACAAAAAATTATTTTATCTGTCTCGTGGAAGAACAAGTACAAGAACAAATCAACAAAATATACTAGAAAAAAATATCTCAAACTCGATCTCGGTGCAAAATGAGCAAAACCACAACTAGGAACAAAAATCACGAAATGAACCAAAACCATAAAATAGAACATCCCAATCTGGACCACAGACGAAGTGTCAGGTCTCAGCAATAGAAGGGCTTTGCAAAAGGCCCAAGGCCAACACAAACCTATTGGTGGAGGAGATTAAAAAATTGGTGCAAAGTGAGGTGCCCACAGGGATGAAAGAGTTTAAGAGGACAAAATTGTTGGAGTATGAGGGAGAAAGAGTATTTGAAGTTAAGAAGAAACAAGAGGAAGAAAGTATTGTAGTGTGAGGGAGAGTGAGGTTGGGAAGAAAACTCTTAAACAAGTAAATGGTTGGGTTCTGTAAAGATAAAATTTTAACCTTCAGACCACTAAAAAATTCTTATTGGGTAAAAACTTGGAACATTGGTGAAAATATTCAGACGGTAAATTGACGATCAAGTTTAAAAAAATATCTTACATCTTCTCTACCTTATGCTTTTTTTTTTTTTTTTTTTTTTGTTTTTGTTTTTTTTATTTTTTTTTTTTTTTTTGTATTTATGTGCTTGTATTTTTTAATGTGTTATGGAACCCAATTAATTTAATTATTACTACTATTATAATTTATTACAAAATTAAACATTTGGTACTAATATATAACTTGATTTATCTTAAATAATTAATGTCACTTGTAGCATCTACCACCTTAGTTACATTAAATACGTAAATTTCTATAAAAAAAAACCTCATCATTCTCAATGTTAAAAGACAATACTAATTATGACAATTATTGGTTGAATGTGAGAAAGGACCTAATTATTCTCAATGTTATAAGAAAGCCTTATATATCATATACGGTTGAATTTGAGAAAGGACCTAGTTATTGAAGTTGATTAGTCACTAATCCAATCTTAAAAGAGGATTAAAGGAGCATACAATGACAAGAAAGATCGTGATGAGTTAATTAAAATCTTGATGGAACAATGGAGCATGTGACAGAGCGATTGGACATGCAGTCTTTTCCGATAACAATCCCTGCATTTGCAACGTAACTTTCTACATGATAATTTAAGTGTGTTTGGATTCCCCTTACAACGGCTTCAAACACTTGCACATTCCACAGTGGCTGTAGGTACATCTAACAATTACAGCAAAATTTAGGTTGTAGCTACATATACATTCGGATAATGCGATTTTACCAGGTATGTCTGCGTCCCAGCAAGCTAATATGGGGAGCTATACCATACAGATTAAGTCGAAATGACAATTTTGGTTAACGTTGTCATGCAATTTTCTATGTTTACCGGTTAGAGCATTCACATGAAAAAAAAAATTCAGTAACAGCTTCACCGGTAACTGGTGTTTTACAATCAAAGAAACCAAAAAAATTGGGAACAGAATAATGAAGCACCAAAAACTGTTCAAAATTTGAAGACTGCTAAAAAAGTGGTACAATACAAGTGAGAAGGCATGGCCAAAATCTGTCGGGAGAGGCGACAATCGCACTCTTCACTGCGACAGGTGAATACAGACAAGAGTCAGAAATTTCGAAAACAACAAAAGGACCGTTACATTATTCCAGGATAAGAAAATAATAATGCAGAAAGAGGGCATCATCACAGCCTTCACAAAACTTTTATTGCCAAAATAGGGTCTCTGCATGCATACAAGAATTGAGATGATCCACATTTGAAGCATTCACATCCACACCTGTTCTCTGCTATATTCCCTTACAATTACAGGTACACTTGTGGGTGGGACCTGCCAAGGTTAAATTGTTAAATCTTTTATTTTTTGTGATCGTAAATCAATACCAAGTGATAAAGGGAAAATGCTCCTTATGACTAAAAGATGCATTCACTTTACCACAAAACAAGAGCGCTATATTATGAGGATTAACCTAGTTTAAATTCTTGTCGTCTACGGTTTTAATATGCCTCTTTATCTAATATTTGAGGAAGGATAGTAATTTTTTTTTCCTTTTATGCTCTTGGATTTTCTTAGTCCAAATTGTCATCTTAATTCTGATTGTGTCATTCTACTAAAAATAGCGAGACAGAATCCATAGTAACGTTGATGAATCTTTAATTGTAGCACTTACCATGCCATAATCTGTGATTATCATGGAAACGTAATCTGAAGGTGTTGCGTCATAGCTGGCATCAATACATAAAATCGCAGGTCAGAGTAATGAAATGACAATTTTGGTTTTGTATTACGTAAATAAATGCCTTACATCAGATTTAGAAGTTGCAGATTTTCAGTATCGGCCCAAGCTTGCAAGTGTTTGACATCCTCTCTACTCTGAACCCTAGAAATGACGTTTGGATCACCTGTAAGAAAATCATAGAAGCATCAACCTTTTTCAATACATAAGGCAAGAGATCAGTACAATGGACGTCATTTCTCATGTTTACATACCAAGCTCATTTGAGCACATGGAATCAAGCTGCACCCTCTCATGAAATTTATAAGCCTCACAGCATACTAAAACAGGGACACGAAATGCATGGGCAACCATTGCAACACAAGCTGTCCCAACTCCTGAATAAACTGTTCCATTAGACAACACTGATGAAGCACCCAGAAATACTCGAGTAACTTCATTCATTATGTAGGAAACAGCATTTATGTGAGTGTATGTACAGCTAAGACCTTTCTCCACAAGCCTACGAAGCAAAAGTTTCCCTCTAAGTCTTGGACGAGAGTCTACCACTACAACTCGAAACTGTTTACCTAACTCGTGTGCATGTAACAGTATCATTTCAACTGCTGATGAAGACCCATAAGTAAGAAGAACATCACCGTCTCTTATTTTTGTCATAGCATGCTTGACTATCACCTTGTTGGCAAGTATAATTTTCTCATTTATGAAACGCTCAACATCTGATTGAAGAGAAGCTTTTGATTCAGACTCGGACAGCGTCAAAGGTAGCTTGGCAATTCGACTTTTGAGAAATCTAATTGCATTGCCCATACTGATAGAAAGTGGTCGACACTCAATGAGAAAAGAAACATAACTACTTAATTTTGCTGTTAAGTCTCTCACCAGAGTCTTCTCGGATGGAACCCTATAGTCTTTAATGGCCTCTTGAAATGCTTGAAGCATAGCAATACAACGAGCATTGCCACCGGTTATATCTCCAGACAGATACTGCAAACCTACCTGACAATCATCATTAAGACAACGGTTAAAGGAAAATACATATAAAAAGTGCCAAATTTACAAAACAAATTTAACCTATGCCGTATCAGCAGCAACACCATAAATAAATTTTAATGATGAACTCATGATTCAGCTTATAGTATCTCCATGCATACAATAGGTCCCCAGATACAATTTATTTTCAATTTAGATGTCATTTAGGATGGAATTTTAACTTTCAAATAGTACAGTGGCCTAGACAAAGCAGTGCAAAAAATAAAATTAGAGGCGTGAAATCATTCTGAACCCTGTAAGGAGACTAACTTCCCCCTCCTTCCTTCCTTCCAATTGAATCCCTCTTCATGTCGATATCAATACCAAAGAAACGAAGGCAGCAATGCAGCGTTGGAAACAGTCCAAAATATAACCAATAAGGTGGAAATGGTGCCACCATCATTGTAAACTACAAAGACCAATGTAGGATTTAATTTTTTTATCAATTGTCCACTTTAAAATGTCTTAGACTCCTGAGAACAATGTAATCTTACTATCCAAATGACTGTTCGAAACTTCAACTGCTAGTAAAATACCTAAACGCTTGGAGATAGCATAGAATTCACCCTAGAAGTGGACGTGATGCATCATCATGCACAATTTCAACCATTACACAGCAAATAAGCTTAAGGCTGTGTTTGATGAATGTGCAAATTTCAGCAATAAGGTTTTTATTGATGAAAAGCTGAAAACAAAAACCTGTAAATTTAAATGTCGGAGGAGACTTAAGTCCAGAAATTGTATAAATGAAACTATTAGAATTTAATATAGTACATTAGGCTGAGCATAAAAATGCCATTTCCCTTTAATCATTTAAACATATGGAGTGTTGCAGCTGAATACAATAAATGACCTCTAATATGCCGAATGTTTGTTTTATGAACCTTTTCACTCTAGACTGTATTAAAACACTGTTAAATTAAATTAATTTGGTGCTGAAATCTTCTGTTTTCAAGATTCAACTTCATATAGGGCAAGGAACCCCATTTATCATGTGGTTTTATCTAATTTCTGAGCTATGAGAATGACATTAGAACATCATATATTATGAAACGATGGATCCTGAACCAACCACATAAGAAACATGAATTGTAACAAGATTAAACAGAACAGTGGAACAACATAGGTACCTTATAAACAGCAGGATGTACAGCGTCAAGGTGGAAAAACTTTGCCTCAAGATCTGGGAGCTGACTCCCATGTTCATACTGTGGCAAATGCCTGAATAGTTCAACTCTGTTCTTAGCTTCAGTTTTTTTTACCACAGCACGCTTTTTGGCTTTCTCCACTCTGCTCTTATCATCATATTGCATCCTCGGTTGAAGAACATCTTTCTTTCTATCTTTTTCTTGCGGACGATCACCCCCTCTCTTCTCAGAGGCTACAACTGAAGCGTTATCAACTTTTTGTGGGGGCTTTGTAGCTTTAGCTGGTTTTACATTCATTGAAGTCAGAGTTCCGGATGCGTTGTTTCCTTCAGCTAAAAATACATTATATAAAAGCACAGACTAATGAGCATCGATAGTGACAATGAATATATTAAAAAAGATCTGTGAAATCTCACCATAAATTCCCACTTCAGGCTTCCTAGAAAAATGTGTCAGTTCTTATACAGTGGGTTTGAATAAGCTAGATTCAAGAACCAAAATAAAAAAAAAGTGCAACATTTCAACAGGAAATCTAAAAGACAGCCAAACTAACAAGTACAAATTTCAATTCACTTTTTGACTTTGTAGAGAAACTTCACATTTTCACATGCTCTAGCAGAAAATTCTTTTACGCCTAAAATAAACAAGGTCAACGTTGCACCAATCTCAATCAAACAAGGGCAAGCTAAATGCCAATACACACCTTTTGCAGCAGCCTTAGCAGCTCGTTGAGCTTCTTGAAGAGCTCGTCTTTCAGCTTTTGAGGTCTTTTCTTTCTTCGGTTTAGTATTCAGAGCTTGGTCTTTCACTTCCAGTGCTGATCCTCCTCCTTTGTCTGCCCTCTCTCTTTCTAAAGGGGATTAAGGGAGAAAATGCTTAAACCAAATAATAACTTCCGATTGTCAAAGATTCCTTTAAAAAAACATCCAAGGAAGAAAATGAGATGACAAGAACCAGAGAGAGCATGTTAGGATGACATCTAACATTGACAACAAGCAAGTCAGACTGGTAAGACAATTATTCTTCATATGTTCTGACTGGACAATATAGCAGACCGTAAAAAACACAAGCAACTCTTTTTTTTAATAAACATCCATCTTTTCTAGTAAATATCAGAGCCCAGTGTATCAAAAACCAGAAAACTAAGATTTACAGGGCACAAAATTAGGTGATTTTGTGAATTATTTTCAACATAATTTGAGTCACTTAGGAACTGTTGGCTACTTCTGGAAAGTAGCCACAGGGTATACACAGCATCAGGTACTACTATAGCTTTAGTCAACATCAAGTACTTGAATCTAACATTCTACTTTCCTCTTATATTTTTGGGTTTCATTTGGACATGACTTGAATCCAATTTCACCAGAAAAGCAATAACTAGTTTTGTTTGCGAAACATTTTAGATTTAGATAGCAACAAATAGGCATCTATCATGAAGCCAATTATTGTCATTTCCCTTTGCCTATTTTTACTTCTCTAAAAGTCATGTTATTCATTGACATTGGATTATATAGTTGCATTAAACTTAGTTTGTAGTTTTTTTTCTTCTTTCTATTAAATGGACTTCAATTATGAAAAGATTAAAATATTTAAGGAATTATTCAGGCCAAGATATACCACAATCAATGATTCAACCAGAGAAGCTAAAACATGGTTGTGTGCTAGTTGACCCCCATAGTTAGTTATAGGAATAATTAGTTAGTTAGTTGGGGGTTGGGATAATCAGAGAAATAAAGCATGCTGCTTATAAATAAGAAAATGGGTTGAGAGATACATCTGATCATTTGAGAATGGATTAGACCCTTAAAGAGCGGGAAGAGTCCCGGTCTGCTGAATAACATCCAGAGAAATCATTCATTTTGTATCTTCTACCCTGGCCTATGACTGCAGAGTCCACGGTGAGACCCAAGTTGGAAAAACGTTTAGACTATGAAAAAAAACACAAGTTCTATCATTTTGTTAGTATGAATAACAGAAGATACTCCTAGCCACAACTGCAAATCTCTGATTTTATCCGGTTCTGGGTAATATATAGCCCCTTGATAGATATCTCAAATTTTAAGCAGCCACACAAACTTCAAGCAATAACAAATATACTAATGACAAAATGTGACCAATTTGTGAGAAGTAGCAACAAGAACAAAGAATTTACTTGCACTACTTTTGAATTTAATGTTAATGCATGCAAATGATCTTCAGAATAAAACAAGATATTCAGCAGCTTCACTTTGGAAATACAATATGCAAGCTGAAAGCGTGTAGGGCAGAAGGGCCTATCTGATAACCACCAAGCAACACTATACAGTAAACGTTCTCGCTATTGATACGCACGGTAGAGTTGACTTGCACTCAATAAGCTATCAAAAGTTAAATCTAGACCTCAAGGTAGCTGAAAGAGCAACTATACAAGCCTTCATTCCATTCAATTGTATGCAACCATAAACATTCATACCTTCCAATGTGCTGACACAAAGCTAGATCAACGCTATTAGATAAACACAATTGTATGCAATTTCATTTTACTTTCACAAACAATTTCAAGCACAAAGCATATCGAATCGCCAATTCAAATAACTGAACAAAGAAAAAATAGCAAAATCTTACCGCGAATTGCAAGGGAATCAGCATTCACCACCGCAACCTTGGTTAATTCGCTCGCCGGAACGCTACTGGCCATTGTCGCCGTCAAGTCAAACCCGCCGCGAGGAAACGAAGACGCCACCTTACCGCCGTCGAAGAAGTCTCCGTCGTCGGCATCCATCCTGCTGGAGTAAGAGGACGGCGCCGGAGACATCGGAGCGGGGAAAAACTCCAACGAGCTGGAATAGCTACCGACAGTGACGGATTCCTCAACGGAAGGAGAAGTCGGGTCGGGACGGGCGTGGAGGCTGAGATTCTCCGACGAATGGCGCGGCGGTGGGATCATGACCGGCGAGAGGGAGTTGACTGCGGGAGAGGCGTCAAATGAGTTCAGGTTGGGTGGACCCGACTGAGAGCGGTCGGGCGGGGCGAAGAACCCGACTCTGCGGACCTTAGGGTCAATGACGGCGCGTGGAGCTCTACGCGCATCCATGACGGAAAAAGTAGTTAGGATAGGTTTTGTTTGGGTCTAGTAATATTCCGAGGGTATCATGTTTGAGAGGCAAGGAGAGTGAATACTGAAGAATTTCTTTTATTTTCTTCTCTTTTATTGGGAAATTTATCGAACAGATTTGAGCTTGGAATGGAAGTTGAAACAGCCAAGAGAATGAAGAAAATAACGACAAATAAAAATAAATAAAAAAACAACATGGAAATTGTTTGCTTATTAAACGTGTTTTTAATTCACATGTTTTCTTGCCAAACGTTGTTCAAGTTGATAAATGTCGCGTTTTGACTTTATAAAATAAGTAGATCTTTACTCTGTCTTAGTGTTAAATTAACAGACGACTAAATTTATGTGATTTTAATGTTGGAGCATCAAATTTATTAATATTCAAATATAAAAACATTGATTTATTTGATAAAAATGCGAAAATAGAAAGCATATTTTTTATTATTTAAAAACTAGTGTAGCAAATGGTATGAGTTGCGGCTAATTTAATGTTTCATTCTTATTTAATCTAAATAAAAGAAAAAAAATAAAATTTATATTTATTTGTATGTATGTTCTTACATTTTATTTATTAATTTGTTTAAATGGTGTTTTAGTTTGTTTAAAAATTTCATAATATTAATATCTTATAAAATTCAAATAAGGTAATGAATATTTAATTTTTATTCTATTGATTACTAGTACAAAGCCATAAAAATTATCTTCAAACATTTACTTGGTTTGATTTTCAATGATTTATTTGTGGGAAGGTAAAAGATTAAATTAAACAAAACACATTAAAAAGTAAATAATATTGGGTACAAATATTATCAAAAAATCCGTTGTCGTCCAGCGGTTAGGATATCTGGCTTTCACCCAGGAGACCCGGGTTCGATTCCCGGCAACGGAAATTTTTTTAAATTCTTTTTTCATTTTTAACTTCTGAATGAATTGCTACCTAAATTTTGTTTATTTCATTAAAAACCATTTTAAAAACATAATTACGACACAACCTTATTATTAATGTCAAAATGTTTATATTTTATTTCTAGTGTTAATATTGAAAATATTTTTCTTGATTGGAATAAAATAGATAAGAAATATTGTTCTGGGTATTTATAATGGGATGAAACAAACAAAAATCTATTCCATCATTTTGAAAGGGAGTCGATTAAAGTGATTTTTTTTTAAAATTAATTTTAGTATTATCTATACTTTCAAAGTGAACTTACAATCAGATAAAAAAACTAAATATAATATTGTAATATATATATATATTAATCTTTGCAGTAGTTACTTTTCACTTTATTTTAACATGTTATAACTCTTTTGTTCAAATAATGAGTTTTATGTTTGCCAAGTATAGATCTGATGTGAGAAATTTAACATCTACAATGAATTGTTTTTTTAGAAGCATGCTTCAAAAATAGCTGTTTCTGAAAGATAATATTAAAATTGAGAGTTAAATATTAAAATAAACCGTTTTTCATAACAAAATCATATTTTAACTCATGATAATTAGATGGTTTATTCAGTTTGATTATAGAAAGATTAGACCTCTTTGATATTGTAAAATTCTGATGGTGAAGTGTTTGCTGACAAACTAGAATCTGAGTCATGATGGTAACGAAGGGTTTGCATTATTTTGTTAAATTAATTTTGGCTGCGCTAATAATTAATGAATGCTAAAAGAGATTTTCATGATTGGCCTATATATATAGGTAGGGTTAATGTTTCTAAATAAATTTATCCAAGGGTTGGTCAAAATTGTCTTCGTGTCAGTCAAAGAGAATCACAACAAATAATTGCTGTCAATTAATGAACATAGTACGCCATCGACCATTGTGTCAATTACCCTTTTTAATATTATATCATTATAGTACGTGGTGTCACTTACCCTAATTTTGAAAATTTTTAACAATAATATTTATGTAATAGTTGTGTACATATACATACATATCTTCTGCTTTCTTTTTACCTTTTTTTTTTTTTTTTTCTTTTTTCTTTTTTTTTTTTATCTTTTTTTTTTTAAACCCATTTCAGAATAATATAATTTTTTTCTTT
>Ga0099825_1001386_pt1 | contig 30798 bp, 15 predicted proteins | sample SiratroredBW_FD_76838 | JGI IMG/M metagenome (GOLD analysis project Ga0099825, IMG submission 76838) | Root nodule microbial communities of legume samples collected from California, USA - Siratro red BW | ecosystem: Host-associated > Plants > Roots > Nodule | place: USA: California | collected...
GAAACAACACTTTTTTTTTTTTTTTATTTTTTTTATATTCTGTTGGCCTTTTTATATTTGAAAAAAAAGAATATAAATTTTTAAAAAAAATTTTTTGTTTTTTTTATTTATTTTTTTTAAAAAAAATTTTTTTATAAAAAACAAAAAAAAAAAAGCAAAAAATTCTTTTAAAAAGTTAAACTCCTTTACTTCCAAAACAAAAAAGCCCAAAGGATATAAAAAAAAATAAAAAAAAAAAAAAAGTGTTGTTTCACCCTAATGAAAAAGAGGTAGAAGAAAGGAATAATAAAAGACAAGTTGGTGAAACTTTCTTATGAGATTACAAGATTAAATTAATTAGAGGAGTAATATATGAGTAAAATGGATGATATTTTGAATTCTAGAAATGACAAAATAAGTTGGGGGAATTAAAGATTTTATTTTTTAAACTAGTATTATTTAAAGTAGTTTTTATTTGAAATAATCATTAAATTGGTTGCTACATATGTTATTTACCTCTAGTTCTCCTAATTGTGTTCTCTATTAATCATATCTTCAAATTATACAAAAACATCTAGAGTATTCAAACAATCCAAAATACTTTAATGAATCAGAATGATAACTCATTGAAGAATAATACATGTTGAAACTAATTGAGAGGTAAAGACAAAGATAACATGAAACTCAAAACTCTAGTATATAAGTCTATAAAAGAAATGTGATAAATTGAGGAAAAAAAATAACATGATCCATTATTTATTGTCTACTTTATTGAATATCTAATATATAATAACGATCAACTTTTAACGAAGGTTTCAAATGTAGAAAAATGTGTTCCTTCAAATGGTACATACTTCCTACTAAAATTCCATGCAACAAACAATTTTTTTCTTCACCATTATATAAATGTATTGTTGTGATTTGTATATTAACATATGAATAAGTTCTTAATAATATAAACCAATATAATTAAACTGATAAAAAAATATACTAGAATGTGTAAAAAAAAATTGTTAAAAATGTTATCAAACTATTTAGAATTGAGTATTTAAAAATATTTAAAAATAACAATATTCAATATCTATTATAAGAGAAGTATACAACTTTCAAGATATGTTAAGTTCATTTGATTAAATGTAGTAAAGACATTATTATTCTATAATTTCGAAATATCAATAAATTTGAGATAATTATGGTAAATCCACCAACATGCTTGAAATGATTAAGTCACATGACATATGAATTTTTTGATAAGTATATTTTGGTATTATAAATAAAAATAAACAACCTTTAACACTTTAATTTATTTATTTATTTAAGGATATTGTAAAATAGAGAATCTCCTCATATATTTTTTCATGAATGAAATCTAATATAGTTTGAGAAATATCTCGCAAATGAAACATAGATGCTTTGAGTGATCATGATAAATACTTTTTACTAAGACTTGATGCAACAAGCAATTTTTCTCTTTTACCGTTATAAAAATATATTATTATGATGTGTAACATATGGATCAATTCTTAATTATATATATATATATATATATATATATATATATATATATTTAAATTGGTGAAAAAAATATATTAGAATGACATAGTCAAAGATGTCATCAAACTATTTAGGATTGAGTATTTAAAAATACCTAAAAACAACAACGTTCAATATCTATTATAAATAAAAAAAGTATGCAATATGTTAGGTTCACTTATTGTATGAAATAAAAAAGTCTTATAACTTAGAAATGTTAATATATTCGAGATGATCCAAATAAGTCCATAACAATCATGTTTGAAGTTATTACATCACACGACTTATGAATTTGGTAAGCATATTTTGATGTTATAAATGACTTAAATATCTTAATTCTATTTATTTATTTAGTGATATTATACAATGGAGAATTTCCACATATATATTTCCTTGATGAATGAAATCTAATATAATTTGAGAAATATCTCACAGATGAAATTATTATGAGTGGACTACTTTGTAAATATATCCTAATATCCTTTGAAAAAAAATATAATTATTTATTCAATGACAAGAATAAGGTAGAAAGAATGTCAAGTAGGGCTTCAATCTTATTTATTTGACATGTAATTGGTTAGTTAATACTATGAAAAACACAGTGAATGCATACATAATCTTGCATTATAATTGTTGAAAATATGGGACAAATATATGTAATAACTGTAATAGTTTTTATTATAGTTTATACAAATGACGTATCAACCACTCTACTAATTAGTGATCATTGGTATGACTTTAAAATGTACTTGATAGAAGACCGTATATACAACAAAGTTAAATTCATCCACAATTTCATGCAAAATTCGTGAAACATATTTAGGCATGTTCCGTTCATGAAGAAAATATAAATTCAAATATATTATAAATATTAATTATTATTATATATTTTTAAATTTATTGTGAACCCAAAATTACTGTAATGATTTTTTTTTACTCTTTTTAAACGTTAGTGAAATAAATTATATTTTGAGAATTTTTTATTATATTTATTAATTGAAATTAAAAACAAAGGTATAATTTTGAGACGAAAAATAACATATGAGATAAAATTTAAGTTCTTAATGAATTTGTTATTGAAAAAAAATGTTAACTTTATAAAAAGTAATGTAACATGTAAATAAATTAAGAATTATATATATATATATATATAATATAAAAGTTTCATATAGATAGTAGATGATAGTCCTATACTAGAGGCAGAAAAAGGACAAAGAAAAATCACAAGCCAAACCTTTAAGAACAAAATAATTTTATATTATTATTTTTTATAACTTTCTAGAAAGCGATACTGTAATTTTTTCGTTTTACAAGAATAGTATAAAAAGTAATTTTTATATATAATTCATATTATGCAACTAACCACACTCGGGTGAAAGAATTGTTTATTCGTAATAATTCAAACTTTCGACAATTATTATATGTTACTTTAAAAAGTTAAACATAGTAAATATATGGAGAGTTTGAATAATCCTATATGTTGCATTAAGATTGTGATTAAGAATTTTGTTTATAAAAATAATGTAATTAAAGAGGTATGGTTTGTCTGATTTAGAATTTGGATCCTATCTATCTGTGTGGTAGCAGAGGCTCAGAGGTCAAAAACTGCCAAAGCTTCCTTATATGGCTCTGCTCTCTATCCTCATTTTAACTGCAAAATCTTCCATACTTCTTACTAATCCTTTACACTTTCAAACCCTTCAACACACTCACCTCAAATGGCCTCACCAACACTCAAACCACCAAAAAGACTTGGAGAGTTTCTCAATGAGGAACAAGAACCTTTCATCCTAGAGCTTTACCTTTCAGAAAGAGACTATTCCAACAGGTGGAGCTCCAATGATGGAGATTCAAGCAGCACTTCAGAGAAACCAACTATATCTGGCTTAAACAAAAAGAAAAAGGGTCTTCTCCCATTTTTCCATCTCCTAAAAGCCCTATATAAGAAGCTTTCTTTCCCCAGAGAAAGCAAAAGGGTTCATGAGTATGACCAAAGAAACAAACATGAAGGTGTCCTTGAACATGCTCTTCAGTTTTCATCAGATAGCAGATTTACTATGTTTAGTTCATGCCAAGATATTGATGAAGAGGGAACCTCCATGTGGTCACATAAACAGCAGGACTTGTTTTATTCCCACACTTTATACAACATGGTACCGCGGCAGAGGTAGGACTCAAAACTCAAATTCTTAAATATTTTTGTAACCTCAATCTTTTACGTTAGAAAAAAATATTAACTGGTTTGGTTGCTCTTACTAGAAATAGAAGGCAGCGGCAGAGATTCATAGAAGGTGGTCATGAATTACTGAGAAAGATTCATGTACCAAGAGCTCCAAATGGTACGTTATTTTCTTTGGCCTTCTTAAACACCAGGTTCAACATGGTTGGACATTATTATATAGTCCGGTACTACCACTTGTTCATGGTTTTCATCAATCTTTACGTGACACCTAACCGAATTTAATTAACTCTTTCCCGAGATAATGTGTGAAGATTGGTCTTAGATTATACAATGGTTTTATAAGGTTGTATGAATAAGATAAGATTGTTATGTCTTCTGATGGAACAGTGATTGAGGATGTTAGGAGAATGCAACAGAGAATGTGGAGTTGTGGTGATATTCTGTCAAAGAAAATCAGAGGGGAGTCGTTGTTATCAGCAGATGCTAGGTGGGGTGGTTTACTTGAGGAGACAAAGAAGATAGGGAAGTGTGGAAGTACTAGGGAGTTAGGAGAGGTTGTTCTTCCTGGGACTAATGATGCTTCCCAGATGTTGAAATCTAAAAGGGTATTGCATAGGATAAAGAAGATGCTGTTTGATTGTGTTAAAGATATTGCCATAACCCTTCCAACAGAAGACGACAGAAAAAGAGGTTACAGACAATTAATGGGGCCTCTACAGATTGGAAAGCTCCTTCGTCAGAGAACAAACAAATGGGACCAACAAGCTGTAGGCATAGGTGGAGCAAACCTTACTTACTTATTGACTTTGGATTACTTGAATTCAATCATGGAATGGAAAAAGTTCGAACCCCACGTCAAGGACATTAGCATTGAGATCACCGATGCAATTTTAGATGACATCCTCAATGAAATTGTAATAGAAATTATTGGAACTTCGACACCAAATACTTAACATTTCTTCAAATGTCCTGCACCTGAAACAGCCTAACTGCCTCGTTTGGAATTTGGGTTTTGATCATAGCATGGTCAATTTCCTATTTATCGGCTGGAATAGTAACGTTGCATGATATTTCCTATCTAATATCACTTAGTTTTATTAATTAAACCAATTCCCCTTTTGAAATACTTTTTGGTCACAACTTGGCATCAATAGTGAAATATGTATTAATACTAAAATCTCAATAAATCAAATTCGGAATTAACAAACTTAGCTCTGAGGCTTCTGTTATCTTCATTTCACGTCAGTAGATGAATAATGATCCTTTCGCCGTCAATTATCGAATACAAATATAGTTATAAAACCAAACTTTAATCTGATACTAACCCGAGTTATTATACAAGTTAAATGCTCGCATTATAAACATACCACCTTTGATATCTGCATATTTAATTCTTGCGGTCAAACGACTTCAGATACTCAAGCTTATCAGAAGAAATAAATAAATCTATAGGATCTCTAACGATTCAACAATGATTCACAAATCATCTGCTGACATTGAGCATACAAACGAAAGTTTATAATACATTAAATTTAAATTTGCATTTGCATTTGCACAGCACTCTTGGTGCAAATTCCGCAGCTATAAAAATTGTCGAAACTATAACGAGGACTAAAAGATCTCTTTACAATCGAGGATGCTAAATTCACAGCAGCTATGTCCATAGAAGTAACAAGGTGAAGTTTTCGACAAAGAAAGTGAATATTTTCTAAATATGGAGGTGAAGTTCTTGATCTCATAACTACAAAAAGGTTAGGAAAGAACAATTAGTTTTCAACATCGTCGCCGAGCTCTCCGTCTTCAAGTTCCTCATGCCCCCCAGTTTTCCTAGATGCATCCCAGTGCTCCCTCTTGTGTCGTCTGTGCCGGTTTTCATTGTCTGATTCAGGAGAGTTTGCATGCTGCAAGAATATGCTCACACATTTCATATGCCTATTCCTGAAGCATAAAACATAAATGAAGATTTAACTAGATAGAAATTGAAAATCATTTCATACCTTCCTAGACTTCTTGCGTTCACTGCCATGCCTTCGTGATTTTTTAGATTCTTCCTTATCTTCCTTTTCAGAATCCATGTCATCTATACTGCTCTGACGCCTTTTCCGATGCTTCCTTTCCTTATCCTTTTCTTTTTTCTTCTCCTCTTTGTAACCATGGACGTCGGCCATGTCTTGATCACTATCTGTTTCATCCTTCCTATGGCGTTCCTTCGACTTATCCTTTTCGCGTTCTCTATCTTTTTCCTTTTTTTCCTTCTCCTTCCGTTTCTCTTCCCTTTCTTTCTCCTTTTTGACCTGCAGCAATTATTCATAATGTTAAATATCATTCCAGTCTTAACAATAACTACAAATAATAATGAATATCAATGCAGTTCCCCGCCAAGCTCGATTTGCTATAAGGTGCACGGAAACACACAAACTTCACAAAAAGATATTCACGCGATTGTCTAAAACTGCAATCATATTATGAGTAGAAAATTGGTACAGAAACACCAAGGGCAATCCAATAACACAGGTGTAAAAGAAATAAAGAACAGTTCTCTTTCCCTTGCTTGATTTTCATCTTGAAGACCGTACAGATGCTACTGTCATGGAACCTACTGAAAATATACGTCTAAAGATCTGTAATTCGAATTATAATTTATGATTTTAGGAAATTTTGTAATGTTTCAAATTCTGGGGATATTTAGATGAAGATAATGATATTATTCTTACCATTTATATTTAAGATGTTACAGTTTGATTTTAAGATTAGGATGAAGCTAACATATGAATGCTTTGTTAAAGCTCTATATAGTGCCCATGAGTAAAAGTCTAACAAGCTCCTCCACACAATACAAAACTTCATTTAAAAGTATATTTTCTGCATAAAAAACAACAACGAAAACCTGTGACAAATAAAATCACGCACCTTCTCCTCTTCACGCTTACGTTCCTTCTCTTTGGCTTTCTCCTTCAAGTATGTGATGTATTCCTCAAAAATTTCTCTACCATAGCTTTCGTCCCCAATTGACCTGTAGGGAAGAACAGGATGGTAAAACATCAAACAAAAAGCCCTCCATCATGGACACACTGTACTAGGAACAATTTATAGGGTACATGAAACAATAGAAACTAAATATACCTGTACTCTTGACTCTCCTCAAAAAGTGACTTGCAATCCTCCCATTTTGAGGAAGTAGTAATATCCTTAAAAGGTAAAATATGATGCTTAATATTAATTTATATAGCCAAACAATGTTAAACATAAATCAGCACTGGTAGAATCTTAGTTTACCTTGAATGTGTATAATAGGTTAGTAAAGTCATCAGCAAGGCGTTGGCGCTTCTTGGCTTCTTTCTCTTCCTTCTCTTTAGCCCTCTCTAACAGCTCCTCAAATATAAGCTACAAAAGAGAAGCAAATTGCCTAATTCTGATAATCCATGTTGTGAAGGCATAAACAACAATAAACATCTGGATAACAGCAAACTGTTAATAGAGATTTTTTCCAACTTGAACAAGGTCCCCCGTACTATTTAAGTTAATCATAAGCATCATAAGGAGATGCATATAACGATTGATAGAATGAGAAAATAAATTTTAAATTGAATTTTCAAACTCAACAACTATAACTAAAGATTTTATATTTCACAATAGATTTAATTTCATATCACTAACCTGCAAAAAAGAGCCTCAAAATTATATGCAAAACGAACCAAAAGAAGGTGAAACTACTGCAACAAACTCTACCACTGTTTATAATATTGAGCTTAAAAAATAGTCTTTCAATTTTCTATAGCAGCAAGAGTTAATAAGAGATGTCAAAGCAAATAATGAGGTCCTGATATTGCCTTGCACTGTAATAACAGATATTGTTATTTATTTGGATAACTACTAATTCCCAGACATCACATAATTTATATTTTAAAAGCAAGAAATGAAATCAAATGAAAGATTACAATTGAAATCAACCTTTAAATTGATGTCAGATATTGTTTGGCATGCAGCATCTTCCAACACAGCAGCCTTAAACTCCTCAAATACTGATGTAGTCACTACAATGATCTACTTGAATGAGACAGGTGACTTGGGTAAGCGTGGTTCGTCATCAAACATGCTACAGATAAAACGAAATGAAGATCTTTGTGATGCCTACCTTGCCTGACTTAATTGTATCTTTTATGAGTGTCTTGTCTTCATGATACTGTAAAAAAATCATGTCAAAAATAGATAATTCAGAAAGCACTTTCTCCAAACACGCATGCAAAGACTTACTATAATACTCTAGGTTGACAACTAGGCATTACCGAACAGATATCATAATACTAACAATTTAGTACTTCATTACCTAAATTCAGGTCATCCCAGAAATCTTCAATAATGACACTAAATTTAAAATATATAAGCGCTCTTAGCTACTTGAATTTATTTCAAATTACTTGAAGTCAGCAAAAAATACTCTAAATACTAATGGAGAGAATTTACTTTCTTCCTATTGTCTTGCTGGAATCCTTGGAACTAATCAACTAAACATGGTAGGATTTAGTCAAAACGGAATTTCACCCCAGATAGACATATTGCCTAATGAATGACTGATTCAAATAACAGTAATCCAGCAGCACAATAGCATAGACCATAACAATATCCTTCTAGTTTCCAACATCAAAACCAGAAGTGTAAGCAGGTTGCATCCAACCTACAAACTTGCTCAACCCAACCCAACTACATTTTTTGAGTGTTGGATTAGGTCATTAGGTGGGTTGGGTTTCATTTAGTGCGTCCAATTTGATTTGGGTAATGGGGTTTATAAGTTTCAAATCCAATGATCTGAACCCAATTACGTAATAAGTATACAATAATAAATATTATTTGTCTAATAATTTTTCTATAGAGTAAATAATTCTGTAGTTGATCATTTGAAATATTGTTTTACGAATATTAATTAAGACTAAATTTTCATATCACATGTTAGATTAAATATTTTATTCCTTACATCCTTTCTTAGGACCACTTTTAATGAGTTGTAAATAGATTTATGATTATTGTTTTGATATCTTGGTATTTTAAGAATTATAGTTTATATTTATGTTTTAATTAGGTTGGGTTAAAAACTAGACTAAATTCAACCCAACCCAGACCACTTAAACCCTTAAGTAAAACACATCATCAACATTTAAAAGAAATTACTAAAACAAATTTGATAACCTGTTTCTCAAGATCCTCTGCAACATGCTCAAACAAATCTTTTGGGGTGGAACCGGATGTATTTGATGCAACAGCTTGATATTGAGGTAAATCCCTGACCTACACAAAGAGGAAAACATACCTTATTTTTCTTTCCATGCTATTCCATCTTTCATTGTAACAATCCAATTACCTTCAAGCAATATTCTCGCCATTGAGTTTTAGCAGTAAGAATTCCAGTAGCAACATGTTCTTCAAGCAACTTGCGAAATGCATCACGGTTTTTCCTTTCTCCCCGACGGACTCGATCCTATATCACAATCACAAGTGCATATTTATACAAGTATATTGACTATATCATAACCACTAATCATAAACTTAGGCTCTACCTTCTGTATTCTTCTTTGTTCCTCTTCTTCTTTCTCCAAGTCCCGAATATAGTCCTGCCAAAGCCAATCTCAGTTCATAGATCCATCATAGATGACCAACTAAAAGAAAATATACCTGAAAAACCAGCAAGCGATCAATTTTTTCAAGTCGCAAGTATCTATCATCATCCTCTAACCGATCTTGGATTTTACGCCAATGACTATTCACCTAAAAAAGATACACAAATAGTAAGGAAATGGTTTAAGGACATAGCAACCATAACGACCAAAATGAACTGCATATTTAAAAAAAGCACCTTCACATAATCACAGGACTCCAGAAATTTTCTATACTCTGCTACATTCCGTCGGTGTTCCTCCGCCGCAGTTTCCTTCTCCTAAATTTTTCACAGAAAAGATAACATTAAGAATGTCATGAAATAAATTTGACATACACCTATGCAAATTTTAGCCTTTCAACTTTAAAGAGCAACTTGAATTAAAATCGGGAGTTGACTGTCACCGTTTCATTGCTATATATTATTCTAGACAAAAATTCATTCTCCCCAGTGCCAGGGGCCAATTGCCTGCTGTGCACTCTTTAGAACAAATAGAACACAGTATTCCAGAATAAGCAAACCAGTCAACATTATAAGCATCCACCCCACAATTCCAGTAATAGATGGGTATCTGCCCCAGATTTCAAACAATCAACAGTAGCAGACTCATCAACCTCCCAATCTGTTCATAGTTTCAAATAATAAAATGAGACTAGAGAGAGGTTCTATGATTCTTTTCCTTGCACTTAATGGACATAACGAATTTGGATCTTATGTTTGTGCAATCAACAACTATTCAACATCCAACTCCTGAAAAAATGGTGACAATCAAACATCTCAGCATGAAATTTGGACTCCAAGACGTTAAGGAGATTACATTCTGAATAACATCAGAGCAATAGCCTTTTTGCCATTTTGTTTTAGTTCTTACTTATTCCGGGAATGAGCTTGGACTTCAGTGTATCAATGTGGCTATTCATTGAGGTTTCGAATCATTCTAGTTACTTTGAATGGAGCTTATATAATTTTTAAATGGGAATCTAGTTGACGAAACTATTTTCAGTCATTGGCTCGTTGTTTGCTTGATGTAGTCGAAATGCTTGGACATTAAATTCTAGCGTAAATATAAGTGCACTATTTATTTTTAATGTTATCAAATTTTATGTTTTTGTAACTTATAACTTTTGAGTACTCAACAATGTACTTGAACACCATATTAGTATCTTGCCCATCCTACACAGAATTATAATCTCCATCAAAGAAAACAACCAAGCCTATGACAACTTTCCACATCAAAATAGCTATTATTTTTCCCATCATCAGGTTTAGGACATGCAGGGCAAGTGAGGACTAGTGAGGAAGGGATGATGTAGCTTTGGGCTGCAACAACCTAACTAACAGAAAGGGAAATGGAAAGCATGGGAGAGTACACTAAGGGGGAAGACAATAAAGAGGGAAAGGGATTAGAGTTTAGTGATTGAGTTATAAGAAATTAAATTAAATAAAGTTTTAAAAAGAACAGGGTAGGCACCTTGAATAATCTAAAGCTCTATATTTATGTAATAACTGCATTTTCCGTTTCTTGAATCCATATTCAACAGTGGAGGACCAATGAGTAAATTTTAGTTTATTCTCACATGAATTACATAAAGTGGTTCAACTTCAACCCTAATTTTAATTACAATAATGATACATACTTAATATACTTGTCATCCATGCCATGTAACAGACAAGAAAATAAAGCAGCCATAAACTGCACACAAAGTCACGGTTCCTGAGAAAAGGCAGTCAAATAACAACCTACAATGCACTGAGAAACATGTGAACAAATTACAAAACCACAAGCCCCCTTAAATGGCGTTTACAACCAAAAAAATGGCTATTGAATGACATGGAAAGATACAAGCTTGATCGGTGCTGAACTAAGTTAAGCTTTTCAATATAAATTTACTCAAGCCAATAATACAATTCAAATTATTCCCTATATTATGAAATAAATACACGAACAAAAAATTTAAAGTGCAACAATGTGATCAAATGACCATAGCTGCCACCAGGTCCACTACCAACCAAATAAAACAAGATTCTTCCTCAAATTTATATGTAAAGAAAATTCACAACTCTAAGCAATATTGTTACGCAGTTTTCCTGGTGTGTCATGAATGCAAAGGTTCATAAGAAAGCAAAATGTAACATATTCTCACCTTCCTCTCAAGTTCCACCATGTAGCTTTCAAATAAATCTTCTCTGTCTCTTGGTCTTTCAACAGCATTAAATCGTTCATCATTTTCAAACATACCAATGGCTTTGCTGGTTACAGTAAATAATTAATTAGAAAATTTAAGTTGGATTATTTCAACCTAAGGAGACCAACTAGAAACAAATTGTTACCCAAACATGCAGAGACATACCTCCATCTCATGGAAGATGTAAGTTCCTTGCACTCCTGAGAGGATAATATGCAGAGTTAAGTAGTTAACTAATAAAGAACAAATAAATCAGGTATTATATTCAACATACTTCCAACATCTTCGTGAATTCTTCGCGGGCTCTTTTCTGCTTCATGCGTCTCTCTTCAGCCTCCAGCTTCTTCCTTTGGCCCAAATACTGAAGAAAGATTAAATTGATTCAGTGTTGCAAAGCCAGAGAGAATCGTTACAAATTCATTGAAAATGATATGAAACTATGTAGTGCAACTGAATTAATTGATGGATGAAAACTTAAACACCAACTTCAAGATAGTGCATGGAATTCGCATGTGAAGCTTGTTTCTCACCTCATTAAAAGCTTGTTTTCGTTCACCAAGTGTTTTCAGGGCATTATATCTTTTGTCATTGATGATTTCTCTCATTGCCTGAATTACAATTAAAAACCAAAAGTTAGCATTTGCATCACAGACAAAAAAAAAAAGGTAGAAAAATAAAAGGGCATCTACCTGTTCCCAGGTCCAATCAGACTGAACATTCACGGATTCCAGAAGTGCTTTAAATGCATTTTTTGCTTCCTAAAAGAGCATATAATTTATGTGGCATTATATGTAATGATAGAAAAAAATAAGATATCTGCAAATATTATTAATAAAAGAGAATTTCCATGATATGAATTCTTACCAGCTTATTTGCATATACCAAGGTTTCATCATCATTGGTTTTCTCCTCAGGTGGAATCACATTATTTTTCCCAACCTCAGCCAATGCTTTTTTAGCTTCCTGCAAGAGTCGCAAGAAAAAAATAATATGCAGAATAAATACAGATTCTTAATTGGACAAAAAATTAATGAGATTGTCTCCCACGAGTTTTCTATTATCAATATTATTCAGTATCAAACTGCAGCCATGGCAGAAAACTGATAGGCCACAGTTTCACTGCAGTTACTTAACAGGTTTCACGTGGTGGGCCATGGCAGTCACCACACCATTAGGAGCAATGGATGTTGTAGTTTTCATCCTCAAAATTTAAATTGACAGCAGTTGCTAGGTGTTTCCAGACAGGCTAAACATTTGGAGTGATTAGAAATACAAAAAAGATGGATGGATTTCATATGCAAAAGCAGAAACACCAAGATCAGGAGCCTTGATACCAACTTGAAAACTAATTGAAAGGAAGAGATTCAGGGTATGCTTGACTGTGCTTTGGTTTTAGTTTATGGAAGAAACTAAGTTTAAAACAATAGTGAGTGAGGTAGTAAGATGTGAAAGAGCAAGGAAGAACAGGGGGTAACAGAAAACTGACGTGAAATTGCACGGAAGAAGAGGAGCAATAGAAAACTGAAAGTAGAAAACCCAAATAGAAATTTTCAGTTTTCAAGTTTATGAAAACTTACAAAGAGACATTAGTTTTGTAAACAGTTTTCAGACATATTATCAAACAATTTTTCTTTTGTTTTCAAAAACATCAAATATTTTTACAAATATAGGAAAGAAACAGAACATGGAAAACACAAATTCCATTACATTCATTGCGGAATTTTAAGAGACTGGACTATGTTTGATTTCTATTTTCAAAAACTGTTTCAGTATTGAGTGCCAAGAAAACAGGCATGCCCACCAAGCCTGTTCTTCAACACCAAATGCAGCACCACTCTAGATGAACACACCCGGGAGCTAAGCCAGGAAATAGGAGAATGAGATAACATCTATGGGGTGTTTATGCTTTTTTGGTTTTGAAAACAATTTTCAAATGTAATCAATTATGTTGCAAATTAAGTAAAGGCTAATTTTTAGTCTCCACAAAGATAGTCGAATATCTAGACATTTTTATATAGTTTTGTTTTTATAAATACTAATATTCTTATAAATAAAAATAATAATAAATAAATAAATATTAATCAGGAATATAAATAAACAAATATTAGTAATGAATAAATAATAAACAGTATTATTAATAAAAATAACAACATTTTAGAATAATGAAAAAGAAATATTAATAATGAATAATAAATAAATATTACCAATAAATGAATACGAATAACAATCAGTAAACAATATTACTAAAAAATAAAATTTTCAAAATCAAATATTCTAAAAATCCTTTTATTTTTATTCTTATTTTTTTACTTTTATTTGATAAAGAAATCTCTATGTCCATTCTCTTTCACCTATTTCCTTCTTTACTACCAAACAACATCTATTTTCACTCTTTTCAACTCTCTTTCTTACTTTCTTTTCTCTTCCAGTCCATTTCTTTTCTCTCTACCAAGCAGAGCACAAGAATCTGTACATGCTAATTAATGATAAAAACAAGCTCCATCAATTACAATAATTACCTCAATATCTTGAGGAGAAGATCCATTTGCAGAAGCAAAATCTTGAGATGCTTGATTTTCAACACTGCAGGTAAATTTTCAATACACAAGTCATTATTGGAAAATACAACTCAACTACACAAGAGGGAAAAAACAATGAACATGCAGAATGGAGTTCTATACATGGGTGGCATTTTGGATAGTTGAGGTGAGTTCTCGGGTAGTCCTGAGCTTCCTGCAACTACTATAGGTGCAGCACTTGTAGTTCCCACAGTGCTTGGTTCAACACCTGTGGTGCTTGGGGTAACTGTAGAGTGTGAAACAGAGGTCCCAGATAATCCAGAAACTGGCTGCTGAGAATCGGTTGATGCAATTGGTGTGACAGAAGCTGGGCTGGAAGCAAGCCCATTTGATGTCAAAGAAGGGTTCAAGCTAGCTGCATTAGCAGCTGTTGATGTGGTTATTGACGAGACAACAGCATTGGGTGTATCACTTGTTTCTGACTGCATTCCCTGGTTTGCAGCTTTTTGTGCCTGATCACGAGCCAACTGAAGAAAATATTTCAATTTGAGGTAAGAAAAGAAAAGTTGAAGTGGAGAAAATTAAAAACAAATACAAATATAAGCATGTAATTATTATTAACAAACCTGAAGTTCCTCTGGTATTGACCATGTTGATTGTTGAGTAACCTTATTGTAATAATACCTGAAAGAAGTCAAAGCCAAAACATAAATCATTACATATTAATGACAAAGAAAGAAGAGTAAAAAAAAGGTGTCAAACAATAGGAGAGAAAACACACTTTTTTCCATCTGAAGAAGTGAATTCTTTCCAAACAGTCGATGCATCAGCTCTCTGTCACATCCAGCAGAATTAGTGGGATTTGAAAATGCTAAAGGTATACCACCCAAGAAAGATCACGTATCAAGGTTATAATAATTAACCACATGCAGCGACAAGAAACTACAGGTGGGAACTAAACAAATAAAGGAAAGAAAACGTCCCTGAAAGTTGTTAAATAATATTATCGCCACAGCTAACCAATTACAATAAATAATACAATAAAGCAGAATTTGAATATTCCTACAATAAATATGTAAGCAGACCCCAGTACAATGCAGAAGCCACCACAAGATTGTAAAAAAGGGAGGAGGGTAAAGCAAGAGAGGGACAAAACAAAAAACTTGGATCTCTTCTTTTGTGTGTGTGTGTGTGTGTGCAAGGACAGAAAATAAACTAGCAAAAGATACAATTGATAAAAGACACCACAAAGAAAACCCTACAAAATTACTGATGGTATTGCAGAACCCCGGCTATACACCAATCTCACATTTTATGTTTTAAGAAAAAATAAGATTGTAAATAGCAAACTGTTGCCTGCCTTGAGAAAGTGCTAACCCGCCTTCACAGTGACCATATAGAGCAGTTGTTAAAATTTCTCCTGACTTGCCATGACATCTACAAATCAGTGGAAGCACATGCACATAAAAGGATATTCGCACCATAAACCTTCTATGATCATTGAAAACGTTGTAGAAATGACCAACATCCATATAAGATACCGGATTGATTGACCACATTACATTTTAAAGCATGTTCCACGGTAATAAAAAGTGACATTCACCAGAACATTGACAAATTATTAAAACCACTCACCTCAATAGGTGACATCAATTCCAAAGGTTTCTCCCAACTCGATTGCCTTGTCCTCTTGTTGTAGTAATATCTGGTTAATTTGAGAAAACAAGAACTTCTAATTATGATTCTAAAAATTGTAAACCACAAAAGCACAGGACAATATTATTTCCAAAAAAATAGTTAATAACAAATATATAAGATATTTAATGCTTCTAGCAAAGCAAACATGATTATGTTCACCAATACCTTCTCCCATCTGCAGAAGTGTGCTCTTGCCAATCAGATAAGGATTGCTGGTTAGTAGCATTAGTTACCTAAAATTTGTCAGAGTAAAACACTGAGAATTGCAATAATGAGCTCAAATTTGTCAGAAATCATAATATAATAGAAGAACATTTTATTTACAGAGAATAAAAGTAATTTAATGTAAGGCATTATCAAAAGCATCTTGGGCTACTGAGATTCAATTGGCTACTCTCAAAAGAAATTTGCCTCAAATAATATCATAACAGGAAAGTCACAATTCTTTTATACATATTCCATGATGGATACCTAGACCCAGACACAGCAGCAAATGAAAGGCAAGCAAGAATGCGAGCTCAACTAGACCACCGATTTGGAGTGTTTACTCCAGGTATGAACAAAGAGCAATAACTTCCATGAGACAGTTTTTGTTAGGAGTATGCCAGTCAATATGACCATGATTCTCAGAATGTAGAGTGCAATAACTGCCATGAGGAAGTTATTGTCATGAGTAAGTCAATTTTTTTATAGTATTTTTAGAATGTAGAGAGTAGAGTACAATAACTGCTATGAGACAGTTAATGTTAGGGAATATGGCAGATTGTACAGTACAATAGAGTTAGCAAACAGGGAGGTAGATATTTGTGCGTGCAACATTCTGATGTTTCTGGCAGAAAGACTCCATTCCAGTACTACATGATGTAGCCTGTAGAAGCTTTATGCTCTGGATGAACCTTGGTTCCGTATTTACTGAATAAAATATGTGTTACAATTGTGGGATTCTGTCATGCCACCAAATTTATGTAATGTGGCTTAATAAATTTCCTTACGTGCCTGATTACTAACTACCAATAGCATATAATTCATGCAGCTATATTTGGACAATCCAAAATCCAGAGGCATGAAATATATGGATCACATTAGCAGATTTGCTTAACCTCCATAAATTAAGGAACATACGGATATAATGAACTGAATAAAAAAATTCCTAATGCTTTCTTTAAAGGTCGGACTCACACACATTGTATGCAAGCAAATAGTGGTTAGGCATTTGGAACACAAGTGAATCATTACATTGGTGTGGGGTGGCTTTGCTATTGCAACAGGTGTGACTGTGTTTTGTGGCAAAAGTGATGGCAAGCAAGAAGCCACAGTTTCAACCTCTAGGTTAAACCTTGTCCATGCCTCAGCAGATGAATTCGCACGTTTTAATTTGGTTTTGTTTTTATCTTTTCTTGAAAGAACTTGTGCTTCCAATTTTGGGTTTACAAATTTTAAATTTTTTCATTTTTTTCTCCCCTATTAATTCTTGATTACATCTTTTCCATTTTCACATTTAAGCCTTTCACCAAATCACCCCTATTAAGTCTTTTGCTTAACCACATCATGTTCCCCTGTTTTATGCCATTGTTTAAGCTTTTTACCAAAGTGCCACCATTAAATCTTTTGTCCCCCCACAATAACTTTCCTTTTTTGACATGAACATTCAGCCCTTACATGTTCCTCTTTTTAGCTTTCCACTTCTCTCTCAATTTTAACCTTTCTTCTCCTATTTCTTCTTGTCAATGTTTTTTACAATTATGTTCTCAATCTCTCTGACACCTCTTATTTCTTTATTTACTCTTTAATTTTGCATATTTTTCTGTTTTACAGCATTTATATGTGTTTGATATAAAACTATAAATTGTGTGTATTATTTTCTAGACTTCGCACCAGCAACTAACCTGCTAGTTTTTTGTGGTGGCCTCTCCACACTGGTGTAGGATTAACAGCTTATGGCACACATCTCTAGGGGGAAACATAATATAAGACTGACAATAGAAAAATTACCATCTAATGGGAAAGAATTGATGCCATTGTCATATAAATAAAATACAAAAGCCATAAGAAAAGGGAACTCCACCATTGGAATTCCAAACAAGCTTTGTCATATATATGTAAAGTTTGTATAAACAAAAGCATTTGAACTCTGTAGTGGAAATTTCTAAATAATGAACACAAAGTTAGTACCATGCATTAAAAAATAAGTATCAATAAAAGACTTACCGCATCAGTCAGTGTAGCTCCAGATGATTGCAACCCAGAAGGCTGCACAGATGTGGAAGGTGCAACACTCTGAGATGCAGACGACGGCCAAGGTTGACCACCAGGAGGAGCAAGCATTTGAGGTGGATGCTGGTATTGAGCCAATGCATTTGCATTATCATGCTGCTGACCATAGGATGGTGTGAACTGAAAATGTACAATGATGTTAGAGTGTAGAAGGTACTACATAACTCAAGCGAAACCTAACAATCAACTACAGCAGTAAAGCTTTAAAAACTAAGGCAGCACATACAGTATATGAAGAATGAGGAGTGGCTCCAGAAACAGGTAAGCCAGGCATATGATTGCTTAAAGGGGGAACAGTTTGTGAATGAGGTGGAATGGATGACATTGGTCTGTTTGTCTGAATATATGGCATGGGAATAGGTTGTGATGAAGGAGCAAGATGGCCAGGCTGCATTGGTCTTGGAGTCAACTGCTGCATTGGTTGCGAATATTGCAACTGTTGACCTTGAATGACAGGCATTCCCACATTTGAAGAAGGAATAGCATGTCCTGTAGGTCCAAATTGTTGTGAATTCATTGGAACAAATGGTTGCCCTTGCTGAGTTTGAATGACTGGCCGAAACTGCAAACAAAAAGACACAAGAGTGACGGCAAAATTATGATAGATTCCTATTGAGAGAAAGAAATTGTAGTTAATATCATGAAGAATAAAATATAATTTGCATAAATAAGGATGAACCAAAACTTTGAGGGCCCAACCATCAAACTCACTGGGAGAGGGTCGCAGACAAATTTGAAAATTAAAAAGAATCATTTTCAGCAAAAATAAAGACAACATTAACTCTACTGAGTAAACACAAAAAAAGAAGTTAAATATTAAGACTCGAGCTATTGCTTGTATCACCATTTGACATTCTCATATTCTCATAATCAAATCACTTATGTCACTAGACACAATCAGCAAAAGTTACCAAACAAAGATTTCATCCTAACAAGATTCATGGTAGGTATTGAGAGAGAAATACACTACCTGCATGCTGGAGGGCTGAGAATTATTAGCCATTTAACACAAACAGTCCCTGTGGAGAAGAAAAGGATTCATCAATCAGCACAAAACAATTGCATCTTGAAGGCTTATTACATTGCTAAATTATAATGTCCTTCTGATACATGGTAAGAAAACCTTGTAGAGAACATTAACATTTTCAGACGGCTGATGATCATCACGAAAACCTTACATTATAACTGTTCTGATGCCATGTCAGGAAGAAAAAAAGAATGACTGGAGGCAGTCATTAGAGAAAGCAAAATTAATTATTCATATTTTTGAGCATGTTTATCCTTTAAACCTCTACTCATGTACTGTAACTGTACACTCTCCATCTTCAGTTTCTATTAACATAGTGTCATGCCATGAACTAAAAGTCCTCAGTTTTTTCCTATTAGAAAAAAAACATGCAGACAAAGTGGGTTTATATTTAGAGAACTTTATCTTGAACTCTCAATTGACACTCTAATTTCAAAAAAATAAAAAAATAAAAAAACAAACAAACTCACAATTCTTACAAATGTCGAGAACACTTCAGCCAGATCAATCACGCTAGGCAATTAGTATTGTATCTTCAATCCTATCAAGCCTAATCGAAGACAGCCAATAATATCATTCATTCAAAAACTTCTGTGAAAGCCTAATCGAAAACGGCGACGAATATCCTTAAGAAGAAAATAAGAGGATTATAAATACATCAAATAAGGTTGTCAATTCTGATTTTCCAATTCCACGAAAACCTTAACCTAGTTGCAAACCTAGAAGATAGCAACAAACTGCTGATTCACTGCATCTGGACAGATCGATTTTGCCAGCAATCACAAAAATACGATGGGAATGAAGGACGAATAGGTATAAAAAACTTACAGGTGTTGCAGTTAGGAATCAAAGGTCGAAGCTATTCCTCTGGCTGACTTGGGAGAAATTTTGTTGTAGGTTGGGATCGAAACCCTATGGATTAGGGTTTAGGAGGGATTGCAACGACTCAAAAACATAACTCGGGAAAAACCACAGTAAGAGTAAACAATTTTGCAATTTTGGAGAAGGTGAACCGAATAAAAAATAAATAAACACTAAATTATAGGTTTATTTGTATATATGTTAATTTATATCTATAACTCTATAAATATTAATATATTTTATTTTATTATTTACATATTATAACTATTTTTTAAATTTAACTAACTATTTACAATAAAAAAAAGTATCTATAATAAAATTATTAAAATTATTTATTTTATAATTATTTTTTACAAACATATTTTTCATAATTTAATAAAAAATTATTTTAATAATTATGATAAAAAATTATTTTTTGTTATCGTAATAAAGGCTGACCAGTAATTATAAAAATATTGAGACTTTAATTATTAAAGTATGTTTAACAGGTTCTTATATGATATAAGTAGAAGTAAACTTTAAAAAAGACTCTATGTGATGTTTATCTTGCTATATTTTTTAAATCGTTATTATTAATTTTCTTAAAAAAAATTAGTTATTGTATTTGTAAATGTTCCCGTATGGTAAATGACAAGTACCTAAGTGGTGAGAACATGGTTAACGGAATTTGTGCAGAAGCATAGATTGGTGTGTATTTGCAGAGCTCTGAACAAACTTACTGTAGAAGGAAATGAATCATCAAGTATGGAAGCGAGTTCAAAAGTGTGTAAAAAAAGTTTATGATAAACCTATGCCTAATCTTCCTGATCTTAGAACAATAAGGTGATCTTCACCAATAGATGATGACGCCGTTGCTCGTAGTGTTGATTGAAGTATACATAGTGATCCTAAACAAGCTTGCTGCGGAGGTGTGTGCAGGGACAACCAAGGAAATCTATTGTTTGAATTTTATGAAATCGGGGACATACTATATGAAATTGATTGTTGCAATTGTGCAGGATATTAAACTGTGTTGGGTGTAATGAGATCACTTTGACAAGAAAATTTATGAACAAATATGAACGTGCCAAGTGAATTGTATACAACATTACAAGCAGATGTTCATGGTATTTTTCCTATGGAAGCTGTCTAGTTTTGTTCTTTTAGTATCTATCGTGTTTACTTCTAAATTTATTTTCTAGGATGTAACAAAATAAAACAAAATTTCTGGGCATTTTAAAAAATAGAAACACTTTTTTTTCTATACGTACTTGTTAATCAAAACTTTGTTGAAAACTGGAATTATGAGTGCAGTGCTTTAAATAAAAAAAGAAACCTCCACAATTTTATAATTTGCAACAAATCTCATCTCACCACTATTCATCACTGTTAATATTTTCTACTCTCAAATAGTTTAAAGTATATATGACCAATTTTCATCTATTAGATTTAAAGATTAAATTATCGGATAAGTTGACTGAAGATGACAACAAAAACTATTTATCTCAAGATAATGCTTTAAAACTGTGTTTTTTCCTCACAAAATAGTTTTACTTCGAAACAATAATAATAAGATTTTGGAGTTTGTACTGGGCAGTTTAAATCCAATCTTAACAAGAGACAGCATTAGAAGTTGAATACAATATTACATTAAGTAGCAAGGGTAAACCATGTTAGGCTAAATAAAGATGAAGAGTTGAGTCAGACTTTGAACTAGACATATAACTAACATCCCCAATACATAACATTCATGTACCCGTCTGAGGGTTTAGGACAACAGAAAATAAAGGCTAACCGAAATTAGTACTAAGAAACCCTCCACTGACACAAATACAAGAATTGATGTCCAATCAGTCTCCACTTGCACAACCCTTGCATCCACAATGAACACACTCTATGACCTTCTCCTCCCTAAGTTGCTTGGGAACTCTGCAAACACAAGTGGTGGCAAAATTGTGATCACGTGGCTGCATGCACCTCAGGCAGCATAGACGTTCATAACCAGGCTGCAATTCAGACAAGAAACATAATGATTTAGGTACTGAATGTCCAACAAAGATGAAAAGAAATCTAAGTAACAAAAATCCGATAATATTGTTTTTAACACTTTTGGCTGAGTATCAAATACCTTAAAACAATTAAGGTCTTCAAGAAGACACAAATGAGTACAGCATTAACATATTTTCTCATTTCACAAGTTTTCAATATCAGACTGAAATTGAGTTCAAACTTAATTTCGGACAATCTTGACTTAAAGTTGATTTTGATTAAAAGCGAGTTTGAAGCAATGTGATTTATGTCTAAATTTAACCCATCTGAACAAAAGCTGCCTGTATCTTACATTAGAATCATGTTTAATCACAAATTTCGTTTGAAACAGACACCAGATGTTTTTCAAAACAAGTTTACAAATGACAAAATCATGGTTAAAAGTTTGAGAGAAATGCAAGCACGCAACCTAAAACAGTATAGCAGGATGGCTGCTATACCAGTGAATGTTATGTATACAAAATATACTATTTTCTACTATACACATAAATGCAAAAGAAGCCTAAAATTAAATAGATGATTAAGCCTTCAATAACAATCAATGGGATATAATGAATCTAGACATAGTAAACAAATTCATAACTATTGAGAACAATGGTCATTGGTGTTTCCAATTTCACCACTAGAATCTTTTAATTGAGAATGTGCATACTCTTACCAACTAACATTTTACAAAAATCAGATATTTTATTGCAAGAAGAAATATTGCAGACGTTTCATTGCTTAAGAGGTGTTTCACGATTCCAGAAAAATGAGGAAGTTTGGTTATCAAATTGGATTTGGATAGTTTAAGAAAGAGTAGGGCTAGAGAAGGTTCTTGATTGAAAAGTTTACAGATAGAATATGGATTTGTAGATGCATCTCAATTGCAACTGGGTAGTAGGGATCTCCAATCTTCAGTTTATCTATTGTTTGGTTTTGCTAGCCTCCAAGGAGTTTCTTTGCATGGTAATTAATCTCAGCTTCTTTGCATGATAATTAGTCAATTTTTCCGTAGGGACTGGTTGGACTTGATTGTCCTTGTGCAGATCTGTTTGCCTACTTTCCCTTGCTATCTCTTGCTTGATCAAAACACAGTCAAAGTGATCCAAGGACACAAAAAAGCATGAGGCATTTTCATTGATCGGCAATGAAATGCTAAGCAAGTGAGCAACACAGCTCGGTAGATGTTGTTACTGGAAATTTATTTTCCAGGAATATATTTATATTGTTTGGGTGAGGATATCCTTAGTTTCGACAGGAACTTGAGATGGGGAGTGCTCCTTTTTCAGAGACTTTTGCAAAGTTTTACTAGTAGCCACTTCTAATCCAAATAAGAATATAAGATTACTATTTAAAAAGGGACTTTAATCAACTATTTGAATATTCAAATATGGGTAATATAGAGAACTACATTCTGTTTCGTTTTACACTACTACTTTATTCTATTTCTCCCTCAACCAAGTTAGATAGAAGAGTTTGGATAATATCCTCCGGTATTTTTGTCCTGCAAAGTTTTCTTTCAATTTCATACTCAGACAACTGACCTTCAAAAGTTTCTGTCCGATATATCCATTTTAAAATCCAAACTTCTTCTGACAAGACCTTTCATAGGACAGTGGTTAACATGATTAGCGGTGAATTCAAAGACACCCTTTATCTGAGTACACTTAGACCTAATCTATTTGAGAAATTTTTTTTATTTTTAATTTTTAGGCAACTAAAGGATTTCTCTTCCTCTTTCTAGTTGAACTTCTTCTCTCTTTTCTCTTATATGAACTTTCCTCTCCTATGAAAAAAGAAATAGAAAAAAAAAAGCTATTTCAAGGAATAAAAACATATTTTAGGTACCTTCTTCCATTTAGCAATTAGATTGCGGTCAGCATATCCTTGATCCAAACAGAATTCATAGAGTTCTTTAGAAATTTCCTTCCTCCGATGATAGAGGTCAAATATGTAGCGGCTCTTCTGGTGTGCAATCTTAAATATCGGCCATAATGTCTCACATTTTCTTTTGCCATCATGTGGATCATTCTCAGCTGCCACATAAAGGATATAAAACTATTAATTTCATAGAACATCATAAAATCTCGTAAGGCAAGGACATGATGTAAATTTCCCAACCTTCCCTCATCTTTGCTTGAAGTTCACGGAGTGTAGGCTCAATTAGCTCCCAACCCTCAGGGTATTTAACACGATTTGTCTTTACTTTTGGCATTTTTATATCTGTTTTAAGGAAATCATGGAACCAAAGGGTCAATTTCCATACATTCTATTGAGTAATATTCACGCTTATCAAGTAAGCATAGTTATCAATAGCATTGCGTAGAAACTGACCCCTTACTGGTGGTGTAGCACATAGCATACAGAGAAAAGTATAGAAGGTGTGTTGCATAAATTATAATATATTTGTGAAACATATAAGAAAACCACAACATGAATATTTTCCCAACAACGAAGCATTTGACAGAGTTATTCCTAGTTCTATTTGATCATGTCAGAAAAAAAAAAAGAAAAAAAAAACTATTGAAGGCAGCCATTAGCCATTAGGGAAACCAAAATTAATTATTCTTATTCATAAACTAAAGCCTCATATAAAAAAAATGCAAACATAGATCTTCAAGGAGAAGGTTTGCAAGTAACAATAACAACAGTAAAAAAAATAAATAAATCGCTGCTCATGTATATCAACAGGAACTTTCAACATGCAAAATCATCTTAAACTCTCAAGTGAGACTGGAATTTCAAAAAACGAAACCTTAATTTTTACACAGTCCCAGAATACTTCACACACAGCTAGGCAATTAGTTTTGTATCTTCAATCCTATCAAAGTCTAATTGAAGACAGCCAATAATATCAAATAAGAAACTCTAATTGAAAACAGTTAGTTACAGTTGCAAAGCTAGAAGATAACAACGAAACTTGTCCAGATTCATTTACAATCATAAAAATAGGACGGAAATGGAGAGCGAGTAGGTACAAAACTTACAGGTGTTGCAGATAGGAATCGAATGTCGAAGCTATTCTTCGCAGAAATTTCTGTTGTCGTCGAATCGCAACCCTGTGGACGATTAGGGTTTAAGAGGATTGCAAGGACTCAACATAACCGGAAAAAACCACTCAGTAATAGTGTCTTTTTTCTAAAAAACCGATGTGCACATAAAGGAGGGAAGAGACGATTTGGAGTGAAAAAAAAAAAAACAAAAAAATAAATTATTAATAAAAGATGCAAATTTAGGTAGATTTTTTCTTTGCAAGCGGAAGATTTGTGTGGGAAGTGTTTTTTTTATGTAATTAATTTTTATTGTTAATTTGTTAATATTTTTATTTATATTATAATTAAATAAATATAATAATTATATAATTTAACTAATAAAAATAATTATTATTATTATTATTAAAAAAATAATAAATTTAATAAAATTATATAATAATAATAATAAAATATTAATAAATAAATTTATAAAATAATAATAAAACAGAGATAGTTATGAAAATGAAACACTGATAGTATTAATTTAAGAGCTAAATATCATAATAAAATTATAAATAATAATTATAATAATAAAATAAAATCATAAAATGATAATAAAAATAATAATAATAAAATTAAAAATATAATAATAATCAAAATAAATTTATAAAATAATGTTTTTATTAATAATAATTATTTAATTTTTATTTTTGTTTGTATTTTAAATAATTCATATTTTTATAATTTTGATTAATTAAAAATAATAATAATTTATCAACACAACAATAAATTAATTATATTTAATATTAAATTTATTTTAATTATAATTTTATCTATTAGAAAAATATTTTATGAGTCATAAACTTTTATAATTTTTTTATTTTTTATCATTTTTTCCTAATTCAAATAACTCAATTTTTTATACACTTTCATATCAAATCAAATCAACTTTAATATAATATCTCAAATTTATTTTCTAATACAAACAAAACCTAAGAGAAAATAATCCTAAAAAGACAAATTTTAAAAAATAAATAAACATTAAACTATATTTTTATTTTAGATATATTAATTTATATCTGTAATCTATAACTTTATAAATATCAATATAATTTATTTTATTATTTTATTATTTATATTGTAACTACTTTTTAAAATTTAATTAATTATTTATAATAAAAAATTATAATAAAATTATGAAAATTATTTATTTCATAATTATTTTTATGAATATACTTTTCTATAAAATTTAATCAAATAATTTATTTTAATAATTATGATAAAAAATAACGACACATACATTTATTCGCATTTGTTTTCATTAATATTTATAAAAGGATTAATTCTTTAATTGTTAAAGCATGTTCAAAAAAAAGTCTTAGTAACTTCAGAAAACTCTTTTATGTAATTTTTTTTTTCTTACTACGTTTCTTAAGTTGTTATAATTAATTTTCTTAAGTGAGAAAATTATCCTTGTAATCATTTCACTCTAGTGGAAGTGAATTAAAAACGGATGCACATAAAACAATTAGGGTTCATTTTCAAACTAAGAGATCAAGGTGCTTTTTATATTCATTAATTAGCTCATTCTCAAAATTTATCCATAAAAAAGGTGCAAGAAAATGGGTTTCCCATTGTGACTATGGAAAAAGTGTGATTTTATAGATGTGATTTTGCTAATAATGAGAATAACTACCAACCTTGAAACCTCGAAGAGGTTTATAAACATTACATTATAGTATATATTAATCTTGAAATTTGTTCTCCTACATAAATTATTTTTTTTTTATGAATTTGCAAAAGACATGGTAATCATCAAACAAGTGGGAAGGAAGTTGAAAGGATTGTGAAAAAATAAGTATTGTTGTAAAGTTTACATGGATAAATTTAAGGTTGAATTGTTAAAATATTAAAGAAGGTTGAGTGTAGATTGGAGAAGGGTTAAAAAACTAGAAAATAGGCGACATGATGCTTAGAGATAATCACATTTACATGTCGTTTGGTTACAAATTTGTTTCAAAAAATGTATAAGAAAAGTCACCAAAGACAAAGTGTTTTCCAATTTAATTGATTTTATGACATGATTGGAAGGAAAATAAATAAAAAAAACAAAATAATAACAAAAATGACCAAAGTAAATTAAATATCAGAAATATAAAATGTGAAGAAAAATAAATTAAATAATGAAAATACAAAAATAAAAAAGGGAGATGATTAATGTACTATTGAAAATAGGTTAAATAATAGAAAAAAATAAATGAAGTAAAAGAGTATATAATTCAAAATAAATAGAAAATTAATACATACACACAATTTCATTAAAATTAATATAAAAATGATTTAATCTCATTCATCCTTATCTTTACTTAATGAAACTGAGAGGAAAGTGTCAGAAGTGGCAGAGTTAATTATCTATTATTTAATAACATATGTTTCATATATTTGATAACTTCAAATATAACATCTAAGAGTGATGAACTGTTTGAAAAAACGACAATAAAAAAAAGAGATAAAAAAAGAAAAAAAAAAGAGAAGGAAAAAATTGAATAAGGAAGACGAATAAGAATATATTATAGATTTTTTTATATTATATTAATATTTATTTATTTATTTAAAGCGTGTTGAGCAAGTTATAATACTTCTTTGTCATTACTTTATATATATATATATATATATATAATTTTATTATTACATGCTATTTTAATTATTTTCATTTTAAACTTTATATATGCATGCAATTTTTTCATTTATATTATATTTTACCAACTATTTCACAAAATTTGTGTAGATAATTTTTTAAAAATCCTCAAAATTATTATGTAGAATATATTTATAAGTTAAAGAAAAGTTTAAAAACTTTCTAATCATTATTTCATTTTACTCATTTATATTGCCTATTAAGTAACAATTGATTTATTTTTCATTGTTACTTTATAAGGATAAAGCACTAAAATTCTAATATGTTTTAAACTTTAAAAATATAAACTTAGTTATATGAATCAAATCATAAGATCTTATTCTAACTGTTATATTTAAAGTAAAAATAAATTAAATAAGTAATTTAGGATACTAAGTGTAATAAATTGTTAGACCACACTAGCTTAAGTAAAAATATGTTAAATTTACTTAAATATATGTAATAAATTGTTAGACCACACTAACTTAAATACAAACAGTATAAACTATACTTCTTAACTAATTTACTTAAGTACAACAATTTCAACTAAATTGAGATAAAAAAAAAGTATAACCATGAAAAAATATGTTAAATTTTCACTCAAAATTTGTTTATTAAGGAAGTAAAAATCGCAATTAACAAAATATTTTTAGTACTTTTTTCTTTGAAGAAGCCAGGGTGAAGCCATGATGCACTCCCATTAGAAAAATAAATAGATTTGTAATACCTGATTTAGTCCTTAATTTTGATTAGAAAAATAAATAGTTTTTTAATACTTGATTTAGTCCTTAATTTTGATTGATAATGAATTAGTTAAAAGAGGTTACTACCTATCGAGCATAGTTGATTACCCGTAGATTAAAACAAAATTACTAGTTTTTATATTTTTAATTAAAAATCCAAAACAATGACATTTTTTTGCATAACTTATAAAATAATGAATTAAATATTTATATTATTTACATTGATATATAAAAATGATAAAATTTGTTTAATCTATTATTTGACGTAGGTAGTACGCAATTCCGTACAAAATTCGACGGTTTCAAGGATAACCACAGTATCAAGAAATATCAATAATATTTTAGAGAATGTATTTGAAAAAGAATTAAATATTTTATATTTAATATCTTTAGTGGAATATGCCTTTTTATATGCACATCTCGCAATGTCTTCATTTTAAAAATATCATTTTAGTTTATTCTTATCAAAAGTTTTCAATTTTTAGAATAAAATAATTCATCATAATTTCTTATTTTGAAAATTATTCAGATTGACTTTCTAATATAAAAATATTATTTAGTCAAATGGTTCCATATAACAAAATTTCACCAAAATATTATGTTTCTTTATAAATGATTAATTCATTCATTAAACTTAAACTTCACACTATTTTCATATAATGATTTAAATTAATAACTTATTAAAAAAAAGAACTTTATTGTAGGTTATGATTTGAATTTTTAAATTTATTTTCTTACCCTGTATTGGTCATTCATTCCAATAACTTCTTTTGGTCAATATATCAATAATCATACTTTATCTACAATACTGGCCACTCAAGAACCAACTCATGTTACTAGCCTTTAATTTTAATGAAGTTCTCTAACCTGTTCAATTCCTAGGTAGATAAAAGCATCATTATATGAACTGTGAAATAAGCCATAGCAGGTTATAAAATACAGCTATACACAAGTTTCATAAATAAATTTTTAACATAAGGTATGGCTACAACATAGTAGTACTTAGAAATAACTAGTCTTTTTGCAAAGTCATACATTTCTGCCTTTGATTTTCTAAGTCAACAATGGCTATCCATACATAGCATAAGATTCAGCAAACCATCAAACACTTAATCATAAACAGACAGCATACATAACAGCAGCAGAAATATTTTCTCACTTTGATTATTCTTCACACATCTATTATACTATACTTTGACTTCTAAGTTCTGCAGGAATCACCCTAACATAACACCAAGTTAACAAGTTATGATATATCAATCATCATCTAGATGAGAGATCCTGAGCAAATTGGTGTCATGAACAGTGCAAGATCTGGTACATGAGAAGAAGGACATGCTCTTCCTTACCCTGGACTCAATTCCATCTTTGATCGACTTTTTGTTCACCTTGGCACTTTTCTGATTCTTGGTGCACTCTTTGAAAGCTGCTAGAAAAGGGTCTTTGTCCTGAACAAAGAGACCCCTCTTGGAGGAAGTTCTATAATAAGGAGGCTGAAAAGCACAAGGAGGAAGCGGGATTTGGAAATTAAGAACATGGTTTTTGTGAGTGCCTTCTTCTGGTGTGCAAGGAGGGGGTGGCAACTTGGCCAAAAACTCTTGCTCTTTTGGGATGAGAGTTTCAGCAGGAGGTGTACTTGTTACTTTGGAGACACCAGGCTTCTTTTCCCATGAGAAGGTTACCTTTCTTGCTGAAGAATGATCCTTTGGTTGACTCATTCTCTCAGTTTTTTGTTAATGGAATAATGACAAGACCCTTATGTTTATATGTGTGGCTTGAGGACCTGAGGTGGTGGGGGAGTGTTATTCTATGATGAGGCCATCACAATTTATATATAGATTTTTTTGGTCCACTTCCATCACATAGTGTGTCTAATGGCACAGTCTCAATGGACAATGGACAAGCACATAAAACGTAAGCATAGAAAATTTTAGTTTTGTGGTTTGAAATTAACTTGGAAAATAATGACACATGATCTAGTTGGGCAAAGAAGACCAAGTTCACACGGGTTTTACATCACTCAGAAGAAGACAATTGCAAGAAGATAGAAGAGTATAAGACAAACTCATGATGGTTGACTTGTTCCTCCTCTGTCCTCACCCCTCAATATCTACTATATTAGCCAAAACATTGTTTTCAAAAAGCATCAAGTTGCACAAGACTAGACCAATGAGTGTGTAGATTAACATACTCAAAGCTGATCAAATTAATCAATGATTTTAAACTCAAATCATGGTTATACAGTTGCATCACTCACAAGCTTTCTAACTAGAACATAACTGTCTCTATAAAAAAAAATGCATAAAAATGCTCATAGCAGGCCACTGTTCTAAATAAGATAAAAGGGCACAATCTGTTTTTAGCCGTGTGATATGAATCAGGTTGCAGAAAATTATAGACTAGTCAGAGACTATGCTCTCGCTTCCTTGTTTTATTTCCACCAATCCTTTTCTATAAAAAAAAAAAAAAAAAAAAAAAAAAAATAAA
>Ga0099825_1001387_pt1 | contig 30786 bp, 14 predicted proteins | sample SiratroredBW_FD_76838 | JGI IMG/M metagenome (GOLD analysis project Ga0099825, IMG submission 76838) | Root nodule microbial communities of legume samples collected from California, USA - Siratro red BW | ecosystem: Host-associated > Plants > Roots > Nodule | place: USA: California | collected...
ACTCATAACAAATTGCCTAGATCCAGGCCATTGTACTATCCACTCGTCGGTCACAAGAATTCTATCAAGTCTACTCTTAGAAGTCCCGTTCGGTCTATACCAAGTAAACTTCCTCCCCACAAGTGGTATTTCCTTCATAACACACCTGTCAATGAAGTCATTAAACCTTACCATCTCTAAATTGTTTGATCTTGCTTCATCAACTCTTTTTCTTTCAGAAGCATACCTAACAACATTAAAATCTCCCATCACACACTTAATAAGACAATTTGAGGCTAATAGAACATTCTCAATATCACCTCATAAAACTTCTTTGTCTCTATCAAAGCAAGGCGCATAAACATTCACTAACACTACTCTCACTGCTTGACTTGAACCAACACCTTTATAATCACCTTCAATTAAGATAAATCCCTTCCCTTCCTCTGTTCTGCAACAACTGAAAATCTTATTATCCCACATAGTTAGGATACCTCCTCCTTCATTATTAACCCCTCTATGTATCCAACTAATATCGTTAGTGACCCACGCATTATAACACTTATAATCATTTAAAACTACTAGCTTGGTCTCCTGAATAAAAATCACTCTCGGATTCTCCTTACCTATAAGCTCTTTTAAATATTTCCACTTAACATCCCCTCTCAAACCCCTTATATTAATGCTCACTAACTTCATCACAAGTTATTTCCATCCACACGGGACGCTTCTCGCATCACAAGGTTGTCCCTTTCCTCCATCTCAGCAAATTTCTGAATGATACTTTCTTCACTTTTCATACAAACAACTCCCATTTCCTTGGCTAACTCTCAGAGTCTAATTTCTTCACTACCACTCTCCTGCACCTTAATTCTCCTATTGCAATTATAAATATTAAAATCAGAAATAGAATTAGATAAGTTTGATGAGGATAACCTGGGAGATACTCCAAGCTTAATACAACCGCGTTTTTTGTTCCTCCTTGCCCTCTTCATACTTGTCTCGCCTCTCGTCATTTTCCTTGATGAAGTGAACACCAAAGGGTCAATCACTTCTTTCCTAATCAATTGGAAATGACTCTACCTTTTGCCATTTTCACCTCGTTCCCCGCATGACTTAGACAGATCACCTTCACTATCAAAACGTTGTAAACAAGTAGCCCTGGTAATAGCTTCTTCGACAGTGTTATCACAAATCTCACCATCAACAGTTTCGCCACCTTCACCTCCGGTAGCAGCGGGGTCAACGGACTGGATACCTTTTCCTACAACAAACTGTGCAGCTTCGGAAGCAGTATCTTCGCCTCCCGTATCCCCAACATCAGTGGCAGCAATAACTCCAGCTTGTAGTGCAGGAACAACGTCAGCAGCTCTACCACCTGCATCCCTGTCAGCGGCGGCGACTGCTCCACCATGGCTGCCTCCACATTCTAGTAAAGCTTGTAAAATAGCTTGGAGATTTTTCATCTTATTCGGTCTTCGTCCCCGCTTTCCGGCTACTTTATAACCTTCACTGCCATTAGGCCCACCGTCACCATTCTTTCCAAAGTGACGTGGTTCCTCTTCTGCCAACCTTCCACCTCCACCATGAAAGTGGCTTTCATTCATACCCTCGGCATCTTCCATAACCGATACTATCTCTCCCCCTTTAATCGGTGCCACGTCATAGGTCCTCGGAATAACGCTTTCCTTGAGTGAAATAAAATTTGATTCAAAAAGTGCACGTTCTACTTGGGTTTCAGGCCCACTGTACGAGCGCGGGTCCCCTACACATGCACCCCCATTTCTAATCCATTTTAAGTCTGCGTTGAGTAGTTGTGCATAAAAAGAAGGTACATCCTTTTAATCTTCCCGTTGGGAGATTGCCATTGTGGTATATTGCTCCTCTTCCAACATTAAAAGCTGCAAAGTCCCTTCCTTACCTACGTTACTTCGGCCAATGCCTGCAATAATTTCCTTATTCATGCAATACTGGCAGGCACTTTCAGCTTTGTTCCAAACTACCATCTTATCACAATTGTGTTCACAGTCCGCCATCTCCACCGGGCCACCGTCACTGTCGTTCAGATCTCGATCATGGTAAACCCCCTCTTCCTCTTCAACAGACTTGTCCTCTTCCTTTTCCATCCACCCTCCTACATCCGAGAACAAGGATTCCCCTACCCTTGTATCCATTGAAGAATTTTGATCAGAAAACTCTCCATCCCTAAACCATCTTCTCTGTTTTCCACATTCCACAAACGAATATTCCTCCTCCACTGATACTTGTTACACATTATCATTAATCTGGATTTGTCTAGAAAACTTCACCATGGATGTTACCGCTAACCTCACCTTCAGCCTAGCATATTCAATGTTCTCCCAGTTCAAAGTCGTGTCATCTACCTTCACCAATGAACCCACATCTACCAATAACTGCTTAAAGCAGTCCACTGTCCATAAAGACAGTGGTATACCTCTACAACGTGTCCAGACAATTTTGTTCCCAATCTTATTACTAACATTACATGGTTTGATAGTTCCAAAGATCCTGCCTAAGCTTTCCTTGTTACCTTCCAATAACTCAGATAAGCTTACCCGTCCTGGCCTGTAAGTAACATCTGATTGTCTCCCATATACCTCACCCTTATACATCCAAGCCCTACCTGCATCAATTCCTCATGGATAATTTCCACCGTCGTATATTCGTCCGTGTACCCAACCCAACTTTCTTCAAGCCATGGAAGACTAAGAGGGGCAGTTTTAATAGATTGACCATACCAATCCTTCTTAGTACCACTAGCACTGCCCTTTTGATTACTCCTTTGTTTTGTAACTTGATTTCCCTTCTTCTCTTTTCACAGTTTCAGAACATTGGTTTTCTTTTTTGGTCGTATTCCATTGGTTGGTTTTGTTGCTTGGTGTACAGCTGATTGGGCTTCATGTTTCCTACACCTTGGCAAATTAATATACAACTTCATCAAACCTATACGTATAGAATCCAATTCCGCCTCCAACCTCGAAACATTCTTCACATCACAGAAGCGAACAAAGCCAAACCGATTTCCCCAACGATTTAACTTTCTAGAAATAAATACTTCCTCCACTCTCCCCCATCTCTGGAATATTTTCCACATATCTCTTTCGTCATAACTGTAAGGGAAATGAGAGAAAAAGAACGTAGTTACTTGCCACGGTTTAGCTACCCTTCCATCTTTGCTATACTTAGACACCAGTGGTGGTGCCATAACGCACCACTGGATAACCACCAGAAAGTTTGCCAAGCGCTGTAGAGAGAGAAGAGAGTTTTCCAGTGACTCAAAATTGTATACGTGAATAGACCTGACGCCACTTATATGTAAGAGTATGACTTATGTGGTAAGGGACAATTTTGTCATGTTAGTAAAAGATCTTGAAAACGAAATTTGGATTGGAAAGGACATTCATTTTGAAATTTGTAACTAAAGAAAAAGAAGGAAGCGATTTCAGAAGGTGGAGAGAAGTGTTTATTTAAGGTTTAGGGTTTATGAAGGTACTATGAAAAGGAAAAACGAATTGGGTGTGAAAATCAGGAAAGTAGCATTAGTGTAGAAAAAGGGAAAGGAGAAAGGTAGGGGTAAGGATTTATTGATAGATAGGGTTGGGGTGATTTTTGCAAGAAAGGGTTAGGGTGGTTCTTTGCAGCATTGGTTATCGGTGGTGGTGGTTGTTAGTGGTGGTGCTTAGCAGGGAAGCATAGGCATCTTCATGTGGTGGTACTCAACGTTCAAATGTAGGTATGTTTGGTGGTGGATTTTTTCAAAGTAGACCATTAGTTCAAGACATATTGAAGGGAAATCATAAAAAATGTAGAAAAACAAGTTAATTATATCACTTAATTCTCATTGTGCAGTTGCCAATTTTACATGGCAAGTAATCACATATGGGAAACCATGAAAATTTGTTGTAGCGACGAATGTAACATTGGAACAAATAGGTGTGGCCAGTTAGTTATGTATAAATTCACTTGAGCGAGGTATGTGTCGTTTGAGCGAATCTTGTGTGGTGATTGTGGAGATTCTCTGAGGTGAATACAGTTAATTAGGTTTAAGTATGTAGTTATCCACTAACCACTTTAGGTAAACAAAACTACATAATGTTCAAATACACAAGACTTGCTTGTTGTCATCAACCAACACTTACTTATTCAATTACTTTGGTTATAAATGCGATTAACAAATCTTTGGGTATGGTCCTAAAAATTGTCATATCAAAATACACATGCAACATTTTCTAGTTACCCGCCTTCATTATTGTGGTCACCTATGATATGTTTTTTATCACTACCACACACAATGTCCACAACACTGACTACGTTGTTTTACATTAAACTTGAGTCCACTTCAAAGTGTGGTTCAGATAAAACCAAATTCACCAAATTACACTTCTCATCGCCTAAACTAATAGAATCACACATAAGTGGTCACTCAAGTCTAAGTACGTGGTTACCCACTAATCATTTTAGGCAAACAAAACCACATATTCATCAAATACAAAAGACTTGGTTTTGGGTCAGGTGTGTGGGTGTGGTTGTAACATTGAACTAGGATTGAGGTTGCTTGTGTGGAGCGTGTTATATAAGTGTAGAGGTGTGAGACTCGAGACTTTGAGGTTGGGAAGCATCTAGAGAATGTTAAAATGACATGTTTTGAGTGGCTCTTGCCAGAGTTAGAGTGTTAGGTGTGGCATTTATGGTAGGAGTTAAGTGGAGTTTGGAGTTGGAGTTAGAAAGTGGGTTTGAGAGTTTAATTCCTTTGAAGGATTTAAAGAAAGAAATGTGAAAGACAGGGTGTAAGAGGTTAACGGTAAATGGAGTTCATACTCAACATTGTTGATGTGATGGATAATCTTATAAGGAATGGAGTAGCACGAGCCAAGTTTGGAAGTTTGGGATATGGGCATTGCTCAACCGATTGTTGATGATAAGATTGGAGTCAAATTCAGATCTAATTATCGACGTGTAAGATGACAATTCACTTATCACACAGTAGAAATAACTCCAAAATCTAAAAACTTTAATCTAAAAAGTATTTTTGTTTTGAAAAAAAAAATAATAAGAAGAAACTTTATTGAATGAAAATAAAAAAATTTAAGACTTTATCAAGTGAAAATAAACAAATTTAAGATTTGTACAAATATATTATTTTTTTTTTTTGCATTAAACGAGTATAAATTTGTACAAATATATTAATTTTTTTTTGCATTAAACGAGTATAAGGAATTCAGAAATCTAAAAACTTTAATCTAAAAGGTATTTTCGTTTTGAAAAAAAAATTAATAAGAAACTTTATCGAATGAAAATAAACAAATTTAAGATGTACAAATATATTAATTTTTTTAATAATTCGAAAAGCCAAACCAAATAATAAATCAATATAAATTTTAATAAAAAAATCATTTTAATTTGTATTGACGGAAATTTTTTCAAAAGTTTTAACTAAAGCAACTAAATTTTTCGGGCTTTGATTTTATATTATAAATATGAAGAAAAAGTCCATATACTGTCCTATTAATTAAACCAATCCTCCACAAACACTCTTTTTTGAAGCTATTCATTCTTCTGTACTTCTCATTTTTCATCTACACATTTGTTAAATTATGACGACACATTTGTTAAATTATGACGAAAATGAGATATTAAATAAGATTTTAGAAGTCCAAATTTTAGTGAGAAATTAATAAGATTTGAAATATTTTGTAAAATGTAAAGTTGGGATCCAGAGAAGAAAGTTTTGAGATTTTATCTTGACTTGATATTCAGAATTCATCATCTCAAAGAAATAGAAATATCGAAACAATTTTTTTTGTAAATAACATCCTCTCGTATTCACAATTCAGAAGGGACTTATTCTTCCTGCACTGCACCTCTACACCTCCACTTCCATAAACTCACAAAAATAATTATTATAAATCTTATATCTCTTAACCTATTTTATTATTTTGAATGGTAAATTAAAAATTAAAACAATATATTTCGAATTATACCATTTAAAAAAAATTAAAATAAAAAAAATTATATTTAAATTCTGAAATTTTTATTCTAAATTGTAAAATTTAGATTATATTTTCTAAAACTTACATTTTAAATTATATAATCTAAAATATAAAAATTATATTTTTAATATACAATAAAAGAAATATTTTTAGTACTTCAAATTGTATAATAAAAAATATTTAATTTATATAAAAAAATTATTTCGTAAAATTAATTTTAATTATATAAAAGTTATATTTCAAATTATAGAGTAAAAAAAATATTTTTGATACTTTAGAAAATATGACAATGCAGGATGCAGGAAGAACTCATGGGTCTTGACGGTGCAGGAAGAACTCATGGAGGCGTCTTCAGAAGGCCTGCCTTTCTGAAAACAGGCCCAATACAGCTGGAAACGTGAAATCCAGATATGGAGTAGGCATTTATTTTAGAAAACAATATTTTTCTTAATTGATCTAAAAGTTTATCTAAAAATAGACACATTGAAATTTAATTTCGTTTTTTTCAAGAAGATTGTAAATAAGCAAATAAATTACACGAATTTCTATACTTATAAAATCTTATTTTATTGTATTAAGTAAAAATAATAATAAATAGAAACAGTTTATTGAATTATCGATCTTTAATGAAAATTAAATCAAAGTTAATAAAAGAATTATATTTAAGAATTTAATAAATTTTAAAACATAATTACAATAAAATTTGAGAATAATTAAAACAAAATTAACTCTTTCAGTAAAATTTTGTGTTCATAAACAACACCCAAATCCAAGAAATCTAGATCCAATCGCTGTAAGTTGATCGAATTACCAAACTACCTTTCATATTTGTAAAGACGTAACATAACTAATTAAAAAAAAAAAAAAAAACTGTAATAAGAGAAGAAGTATCATTTGGATCCATGGTATCACGACTACAACATTATCCTATCATGAGAAAGATCTAAATCTGCAACAACAACAACAAAAAAAGGATTTACCAACATGTCATCATCCAAAAGAAAAGTACAACAGACTAAAGACAAATTTAAAACGTGTAATAATACAAATGACTAAGATGTTATTAGGCAAGGAGGTGGTGCAAATTAAGGGACTCATTTTTTGTGATTAGTGGCAGCAGTTGCAGTGGCTTGGGACTGAGAGGTGGGTGTAGCCCCAGAGGGAGTGGGTCCTTCAGTAGCTCCTGCACCTCGACCTGTCTTTGGTTCCTTATGCCCCTGTGTGCCATAACCCTTTTGCTTATAGTCCTCCAAATCCTTGTATTTCAGGTAGGGACTGTCCTCTATTGGAAGCCCTTCAAGCCCTGACTCACTCTCTCCCTTTTTCTCCTTTCCTCTTTCCTTCTCCATCTTTCTCTTCCTTCCTTCCCATTTTCAACCTTTCTTTATATAGGATACTTCTATTTTCTACCTTCTCTGCCACTTCTCTCATTCTAACACACGTCCTCATCCCCACAAATCTCAGAGAAACGTGGCAGCTTTAAGAGACCTTGTTGTTTCTATCCACAAATAATCGATGGACAACAACCTCTTTCTCCATATGCTTCTCCACACCACGTGTACTTACGACTTTCATTTGTGCATACCCCATTATATGGAAAAAAATATTTTTTTTATATTTTATATATTAGATTATTCTACCCTTGACTAAATAAAATTAATTTATTATTTAAGGCTAGACTCTCAACTTAAACTAACTACGTATCTTTCTATTCCCCTTTTCCTGTAATGCTAAGGCAAGTTTAGCTACTTTTATCATATTGTATGGAATTAGTGAATGCAGGAACTAGTTTTAAGGATTCATTCACCTTATAAGCCTATGCCTTGGGATTTAACAGACTTTTTTGAGAACCTTTTCCTAAAATAGTCAACAGTTTCAACCACCCATTATTCGTCACATGATGATGGCCATGATTCTCATGTGCACTTAAGTATATATCTCCTGTAAGATTTTGACAAGCTCAAATTAGTATTTTATGAAAACTCATTATAAACTATGATTACAATCAACATTAGAGTATCTATTTCTATATTTATTCTTTTAGAAGTACTTGCAACAATTGGAAGAGAATAATCATAATAGTTGAAACATTGGATCCGTACGTGATCAGGAAAAAAGGAGACCCGTTTAAGAAGTGTCTTTGTCACATTGGCAAAATTTTAAGAGTCACAACCCTTGGCCATATTAAGCAGGTCTGAAAGTTACAGCGATCTCAGAACACGACACGATAGATCGCTATACTCATTTATAAATAACAAAAAGTTATACTACATTTATGTCCTCTCAGAGTTGTTGAAATCCACTGGCACTAGTCAGTGATAATGGCTCATGCATTGCGCAAAGGTTTCTTACGTTTCAAACTTTCAATACACAGTATGTAGAAGGAATCCTATGAATAGATAGACGTTATGAACAGATTTCCAACTTTCACAATCTTACACCCTAAGTTTTTCATTTTATTTTACAATCCAGCGATTTAAGTCTAACTTTTTAGTCTCTTATGTACTTTTTTAAGTCTGCCACATACCTATAAACCTTTATATAAAGTTATTAACTTATATAAAGACCAATTTCATATAAAAAAATTAAATATATATTGATTTGTGTATGTGGGTGGGTCTGCGTGTGTGTACACTGTTTGTCTGTGAAACATTAATTTTTTTAAATATGTATATATTATAATTCTCTATAAAAAAATTATTGAAAAAACTTAGACACTTGACTGTTTATGTATATATCTTATGATAAGTGTATTGATAAAGTAGTTTGTGGAATGTTACATCAACTGTTATGTTATTAACAATTATAAAATAAATATTTATTTTAAAATTAAAGTGTTCTCAATGTAATGTAAGAAAATATTAGAAGACACTCATAATTAAGTCAATGAAGTTTTTATTATGAAAATTATTTTTTTGCTTAATTATTATATTTTTTTATTTATATTTTAATCATTATATTAAAAAAAGATAAACATTATTTAATAAAAATATTTATTTAAAAAAGGAAAAAATGAGTACTATTTTGTTAAAAACGTAATAGAGGTAAAATGTGTAAAATGTGTATTTTAAAATTAGAGGGTTTGTGAGTATCCTTTAGTTTGAACTCATACAAGGTATGTGTAATGTTTGATTTTTTCTCTTTTTTTACTAACAATAGAATTGTTTTCATTATCTATGATAATTTAAAAATTAAATTGATTGTTGATCTAAATTTTCCAAATTGTTTCCTATTTTATAAAAGTAAAAATACTAATTTGACAAACTGAATTATGAGTATGATTAAATAATTTTAGAAGAAAAAAAAATTGCATAACTAATGACAAATAATCTAATAAGTTTAAAAATCTACTGACACGTCTTTGCAATTAATGTTAAATAATTCATCTGATTCCATTCTCACCCTTCGTCTCAACACCTTTCCATTTCTTGCACAATCTCTCCTTCGCTCCTCTTCACCAATGTTTCAACCATTCCTTTTGCCATTGTCGCACACATTCCCTCCGATTTCCCAAACGTAAACCAAATTTTAAAAATGTATTTAATGCATTCTAAAATTGATTTTATAGGACATCTAACAACTCCTCGAAAACATTTTTTGGCATCTATTCCCAAGAGGGGTATCTTTGAGAAACATATATAGGAAAAACGTGTGGGAGAATTGTTTTAAACTTCTGCATTCACTTGTTAAACAAATTTAAACTTTGAGCACAGAAACAAATGCTTCATGTCTAAACATTCCATTAGCCCTTATAATTATCCAAATTATACGTATTTTATCTTTATACTTAAAATTTCTAGAAATACAATTTTTATCCCTATATAAACTATCTTAAAAATTCTGTACTCATTACGGTCTAATAAACTAGGTAGATTAAAAATAATATTAATGAAAAGCACAATATTTAGATTAGGAGAGTAAAAAATTTGTTCAATGAACAAATAAGTGATTATGCTAAAATTGTATTATTTTCTTTAAATAGATCTTTACGTGATGTAGTAGCTGTTATCTATAAATTTACCGTTGGGAGAAAGGCAGTGAAGTTTGTCGGAATTAAAAGGGCTAGTTTGAATAGCATTAATGGTCCCTAGCTTTATGGCGTGTGAAAATGGAAAGATGGTAAATGGGCGGAAAGAAATATTGATGAATGAATGATTAGGAGAGGCTGTACAGTGGAGAAAATGGAGCCAATTTTTATTGTTGGCTTGCACCATTTCTACCATGGCGGGGAGCAAACAGACCAACTCCAACCAAGCATAAGGGGCCAGCTATGGCGAATTTGCAGCTGGATAAAAGCTAAATATAATACTATAGAGTAAAATGAGTAGCCAATCAAGACACACCCCTCTTTCGAGTGAGTGATGAACCTTAGATCAACCTCAGCTGCCAGCTGTTAGCATCAAGCCCAGTTAATTGAAATCGGGGCCCCGACCACGTGCTTCCCATCAGACCATTCCAACCGTCCAAACGCATTCACTTTCTCTTGTGCGCTAGCCGAGTAAGTAAATGTCACCACAAAAGATTTCTTCTCATTCTCCTTCAAACTCACCACTTCCGGTTCAACCGCGACTTTCACTGGGGCTGTGTCTAACGTCACTGAAGCCTTGTATGTTCCCCCGGGCCCCACGTTAGTGAGAGTCCGAGTGTGCTTAACCACCCCGGACCCACTCCCTGATTCAAACAACACCGCAAACGACGGGTAGTTCAGGTCGTTCACACTGTACTTCTTGCCTGCGTCGCACTCGAATTTTCTCTTCGCCAGGGTGTTGATTTCAGAGGCAGAGTAGTTTAACGCGCAGAGAAAACCAAGATAATCATCCACCGTTAGATCATAGACCAGTCCTGGATTAAGGGCAGCCACCGGGTCCACGTGTCCCGCTCCGTGATCGAACGGCGTCGAGGGTTTTCCCGTTGCACTGTCTTGCAACTTCGCACCGGTTTTGTATACGCTGTAAGCTGTTGTCATCAGAGCCGATCGAACCGCGGCTGGGCTCCACTCAGGGTGAGCCGATTTTATCAAAGCGGCTAAACCACTCACGTGAGGGCAAGACATGGAGGTGCCAGAGATGATGTTGAAATCCACGCGCCTGTTATCAACGGGCAACCCCGTGGGACCCACGGCCTTCGACCACCCCGCCAAGATGTTGACACCTGGAGCGATCAGATCTGGTTTCAGGATCTGAGGCGTGATTGAATTGGGACCTCTTGAACTAAACGCCGCAACCACCGGTGATGGCTGAATCCCCACCTTAGTTCCCTCGAACAAAATACGCACCGTCGGTTTCGCCTCGGAAAACAAATACTTCTTGATGGCGTCTCCGGCTTTTTCCCCCACTGCCGACGCCGGCAAGAGGTGAGCATCAGCCACCAGCTCCTCGCCGTTGGCAGCGGTGTTGCTCAACACCATGCCCAAAGCTCCGGCGGCTTTCACCACTGAACCTTTCTGTACTCTAGCAGTTAATCCACGGTCGCATAACACAATCTTTCCCGCTACTTTCTCCTGCGACAAGGTTCCCGTGATGCACAAGTTCCCGTTCGTAGCGTTGCTGGCATTCCCTGCGTAAACAAACGGTAACGGGGAATCAGGTAGAGCGTTACCTCGGTAGAGCGAGACGCCGGAGAAGTTAAGTCCATTCCCTAGAGAGACATAAGCAGGGAAATCACGATCCAGAGTGCCAGCACCCACGGTAGTAATCCATGGTGCCACGTTTGAGAGGCTGTAAGGACTAGGACCCGCGTTACCAGCGGAGCAAGAAACCAAAATCCCTTTCTCCATCGCGGAAAAAGCACCAATAGCAACACTGTCTCTGTAATAATCAGCCATTCCACCACCGAGCGACAGAGACAACACATTAACGTTGTCTTGTATCGCGCTCTCAATCGCCGCAAGAATATCCGAACTGAAACACCCTCCCTTCCAGCAAACCTTGTAAGCAGCGATTCTCGCGTGCGTCGCCATCCCACGCGCGGTCCCAGAGGCGAAGCCGAAAAGACTCGCGCCGGAAACCACCGACCCCGCCGCTGTGCTGGCGGTGTGCGTGCCGTGACCGTCGTCGTCGCGAGGGGATCTCGACTCCTCAGTCTCGTTAATGGGACCCAGCATGGCCTCGCAACCCTTCGCAAAGAACCTGGCTCCGATCAACTTCCTGTTGCAGTTGGAAGCGGTGAAGTTTGTTCCCGCTTCGCACTCACCCTTCCAGGTACTGGGAACAGGTCCAAGTCCCGTGTCGTCGAAGCTCTTGCTCTCGGGCCAAACGCCAGTGTCCAGGACTCCGACGATGACGTCACTCGAGGAGCTCGACGCGGGGAACAAGTCCGCGCTCTTGTCGAGACCCAGGAACTGCGGCGTCCTGGTTGTGTGAAGTTCATATCTCATCTCCGGCAACACCGCCAGAATCCCAGTCTGGCTTTCCAGCAAACGCGCTTCCTCCTTGGTTAACCTAGTCGCGTATCCATGGATGGCGTTATCGTAGGTGTAAATCATTTCCGCTGAGTCAGACACAGATTTGAGCGACGACTCATACCACACCGCATGGTGCTCAAAGCTTTGGGGCATTTCCGACTTTGCCACGTGTACAATGTAGGTAGCCTTCTCCGGTTCTGCTGCCTGGGCCGCACCGTAGCGACCCAGAAAGAGAAGAAGGAGAAGCAGAGGCAAAGAGTTGGGTATGCAAGCCATTGGTGAGAGTGAGGGAGCAGGGTAGAGGGAAGTGAAAATAGATGTGGTGGCTTTAAGGAGTGGTGTTTTTAATGCAGACTTTATGGGAGTGTGCCAGTTTAGCATAGTTGTGAAAAAAGTAAGGAAGCGGTGGGTGGTTGTCTGCTTCTCTAAATAATTGCGTTCGAGACAAAAGGAGGAGAAAGAGGGAACTATGATACGAGACATCCAATTAGCTCATTTAAGGCGTTTGATTTAGTTCACATGTGCGTTTATGACCGTTCCCTCACTTATTATTATTTTATTTTACTTCTCTTGCTTTTTCTACCTGTTCTCACTGACGAAAGCATTATGCTCTGCCTTTTTAGCAGGACCCTTCACACGGGTATTTTCACCATTACATGATTTTAATTAAAATCGCCTTCCCTTCTAATACAACTTATTTATTTTTAAATAAAACATAAAAATATATATTTTAATAATTATTAAAAACATTACATAGTGCAAAAATCTTCACAGGATCTGCCACAGTAGCACGTTCTCCAAACGTTACTTCATACACCAATCCTTTACCTACTAACCTTCAACTGCGTCCCTTTACCTATATTTTTATATACCATTTCTGTTTACGCCATTCCTACATGCATATCGTGCTAGACGCTAGATGGTGAAGATAAGGTGAAACTCTAAGATATTGTAAATTACTAGTGTTTGGATCACGGGTATTTATTTGTAGTGTCCACTTAGACAAACTCCACTTCAACTTTATTGAGTCAGAGATATTTTAGTTAGGTATGGCTTGGACCTTAGCGTCTCTTAGCCAACCAAGTTTTGCTTTCCCTTTTCTTTCCATTTCCTCCTCTGTTAAGAAACTGGTTCACGGATTACCAAAACCAAGAAATTTCACTCACGGGCTTTCTTCTGTGCCGGGAATTTACATGAATTGACAACAAACACAACACCACTTGTTTCTTCCACAGATAACTTTGTCTCTTTTTTCTGAATAAATATCTTTAGTTTTTAACAATTGTTATTGAGATCTTTGCCATTTGTTTCTACTCCGATAACTTTGGTGACGTGAATCCTGGTCTTGGACTAATTTGACTTGAGTAAATGATTCTCTTCATTTTTCTTATTCCTTACTAATAAAATCAAAACCTATTTAAAGACAACCAAAGTCTTGCTCCTCAGTGCCAGTTAGAACCACCTATTACTTTTTTTCTTCATTTTTAATTGTCCATTTTTTAATCACTTTTTATTTATTACTTTTAAATTTCAAGATAACATAATTTCTTTTAATTATATTTTTTATTTAATTAACAAGGAAAGAGAAAATATAATGATATAATGTATAATGAAATAATAAAATAAAAAAATGAATATAATATTGAAGCATGGCCTACCCATTATAGATGGATTAAAAAGATATTTTTCTTATGAGTGAGTTGGCAGATAAGATCACACGCAAAAACAGTAAAATAATAAAATTCTTGAAGCTAAAAAACTATCAAAAAATAAAAATAAGCTCTTGTTAGTTATTATTATTTCTGCTACCCGACTAATAATTACATTACTCTATTGGATTTATTTGATTGCATCATTTATTACTTCATCCAACATGTTAAAAGCGTACCTCTATTTTTGGGAGAGGAGAAGAGAAGAGGGATTAAAAATAATTATTTTATTTTTTAATTGAAGCGAAATGAGGAAAAATAATTTAAAAAACAGTAAGATTCCGTTTACTATTTTTCATTTATTTTTAATAATTTTTATCAAAATAATTAAATTATACCACTTTTGATTTCTACTATATTAAATAATTAAATATTTAATTTTCTTTCTTATCTATTTTTTTTTCTATTTTCATTGTTTTTAAATCAAACACACAGGAAGTCAAAAGCTGAAAATAGTAGCTTATACTTTAACGTCATAAATAACGTTCATAATCATAACCAAACATGTTAATGGTCTTCAAAGGTATATCTACCTTCAGTGAAATGACTTTTGAAGTATATTCTCAATCAATTCTACTTTACATGTTTTGCCATCAAAATATTTATAATCAACGGTTTAAACATGGGTTTCCACTAAAATGTGTATACACTTTTTCAAAATGAAGTCAATTAGGTATACTTAATTTTATTCATATGAAAATCAGTGAACGTATAAAGTTAAAGAACTATACTTATTTTCGTCTTACTTGTAGCATTATTTTTATTGCGTATCCAAGTTAAACATTATTTTTATTTTTTAAAACGATTTCCAATTTTACTATTTTTCATATGATTTTATCAGTGATGAATTCATATATTTGTTAGCAAAAGTTAAAGCAATGTCTAAATGAGTAAAATACTAGCTGGTAATGCTTGGTGATATAAAGTATGTGATTAGGGATTCATATTCACATCTTTATATGTGAAAAAAATTATGAGGAAATTTCAATCTTTCTAATTAATTTCATTTTTTTAATTATTAGTGTTTTATTAGACAAATTTAATTATTAGAGAATATGATTTAAGTGATTTTATCTCAATAATCTAATTAAAGAGAGTTTAGTTTTTATAAATAAAAAATATTTTTTTATACATAGATGATTTAAACAATTTATAACTTTAATCATAATAAATAATATTTAATTTTGATGAATTAATTTTTTATTTAAGTATGTTCATTAAAAACAACTAAAAAAATGTTAGAGTTATTATTCAAATTACTTTTTAGATTATGTTTATCAAAACATCATACAACAAAATATGTGTACATGTATTCTTTGATTTGTAGGTGTCAAGAAGAATACTAAAAAGAATATTATTTATGTTCAATAACAATCTAGAAGGGTGTGTTTTTTCATTGTATTTATTGTTAGATATTACTTTTTTTTAGTGAATGCTCTTATGATATTGTAGATCACTTTTTTTCTTTTTTTTTAAACCTTTCAGTTCTAGTCAGGAATAATCACATTCTAAACAAAACAATACTAAGGTAGTTTAGCAAAGAGTTAATTGGTTTCAAATAATACTCAGGTTTAGTCAAGAGTAACTGCATATCAAACAATGTTCAACGATTAGTTGGGAGTGGATGCATTACAAACAATACTTAAGGGTTTAGCACTGAGTGGTTGTGTTCTAAACAATTCTCAAGGGTTTGGTCAAGAGTGACTACGTTTCAAAAATACTTAAACAATACTTAAGTGACTTAAACATAAGTGGTTAGGTTCCAAATAATACTAGGTTTAGTTAGAAGTGTTTTCATTCTAAACAATTTAGTAGTTTAGCTAGGAGTAACTTCGTTTCAAACAATACTTAGGAGTTTAGTCAATAGTGATTGCATGTCCAAATAATACTCAGTTATTTTAACCAAAAGTAGGTGAGATTCAAATAATACTCGTTTTTATCTTTACATCACTTGTCTACTTAGTGGAGCTTAATTATGTTGATAAAAAATTAGACATAGTCTATAATCAAACAAGTCAATATAAATATAGCTTGCCTAAATCTTTCTAAACTCTTATCTTTTTATATTATGTATTATTTATCAATAAATAATGTAAGAAGGAGAATTTTATGAAACAAGATTTTATAAAGCATCTGTATCTCTAATTGTCTATTTGATGAAGCTTTGTAAAAAGTTTTCAGAATTTTTAAAACATAATTCAACCATTTCTTCTTGTGTTTTTACTTATTTTCACAATATATAACCAACTAACAACCTCAAATAGAATATCAACGTACACATGTTATTATTTCAAATTATCAAGTATTATATAATATAAGGAGAGTACACCACTATTGTAAAACTTTCACTCTATAAACTACCCCTCAAATAGAAAGTGTCTATAAACTACCTCTCAAATTCATATCTCTCTTAATCTTTCTTAAGAGTTATCATTATTTTTTAACTTATTTTATTGTAACTCATAATCACAATTATCAAATAATACTCAAGCTAAAATTAACTTAGTAATAATGAACTTTGTTTACTAATTATAAATTATAAGTGACATAAAAAGTTTTTGTAATAAAACAGTTTACTTTGATAAAATTAAATTTCTTTATTTTATTTATTGAAATTGTATTACCTTTAATATTGAGAATTCTATGTAAAAATAATTTAAAGAACAATTGTCAAGTGACAAAAAGCACTCCAAACCATTTAATTACTATTGTTTTGAGATAAGGTCAAAAAAAAGTGATATTTTGACATTTTTATGTGTCAATATATTCATTTGACACTCATATGTGTCAAAAAGAATAATATTTTATTGTGATGTCAGAGTGTTATTTGTTCTTATTCTCTCTCATCTCTCCTTTATTTCTCTTCTCTATCTTTCTTTTTATTTAATCAAGAGTCTTTTCAGTTATTCTTTATCATTTGCCTCTAACATTCACCTTTATTGCATCTCAATATTAACATGAAATAAACCAATATGAACATGTGAGTCTTCTTCATATCAATCATAACATTTATCACATCTCAACTCTAACTCTAGACAAATAAATTTAAACATTCTTGTGATGTTTCTTCTTTTTTACATCAATCATAACATTTTTGTCTTTTTTTTTCTCCTCTGTCCGTTATCTTCGTTATTTGCCTTTAACTTTCACATATGTTATTTATCACTGTGTGGTGTCATGTTTTGAAATAAATGTATTAATTATTTATTTATTATCTTAAAATAAGAATTAGAAAAACTTAAGTTTTAATTCATGTTAAAATTCTCATTTTAAAAATATTTTATGTTTTAGATAAGATTTGAACTTTAGAAACCAAATCAAGTAGTTTAAAAAAAAAAAACACAATGACTAAATAAAACAAAAATAATAATAATTACAATAAATAAAATAATAATAGTAATATAATTCTATTTTTAATAAAACATATTTATGAATATAAAAAATTATATATGATTATTTAAAAAGAAAATAATAATATTATTAAAAATAAAAAATAATTAACTAATTATTATTATATATATTGTTAAAAATAGATTTTTGATTGATAAAAAAATAATAAGATAATATTGCATTTAATGTAATTTAAACATCACTTTTTTAAAAAATAAAATAAAAATAATAAGAAAAATAAGATAAGAATAATCTTCCATTAAATAAAAAGAAAGAGAGATGAGAAAGAAATAAGAGAGAAAGAAGATAGAGGAAAAAGAATAAAAACAAATAATATGCTAATATTTTATAATAAAATATTTTTTTTACATATAAAAGTGTCAACTAAATATATTAAACATAAAAGTGTCAAAATATCGATTAAAAATATTTTTAAACTTTATTTAAATCTCATTCTAAAATCTAACATATTTATTTTATGTTTAATTATTTAAGATGTCATTTATAAAAGAATAAGTAGCGAATAGAATAACTTTTTAAATATGGTACGTTATAATTATCGTTACTTCAATAAATGAAAATTCGTTGAGAAAAATGCATTTCATTGCACTGAGAAATTACAAAAGTTGCTTACTTTCTCAAAGAGAGTTTTATGTCTTACACACGATTTTTATGCTTTGATTGATGTACTTGAAAATAAAATAAAAGACAAGAAAGTTATACGTATTCTCTTGTTTAGTTACCTAGTTCATGAAAAAAATGAATTAAAAAAAAAAAAAGTGAGACTCTTATGTTTTGTTTTTCTTTCAAAATGAATAGTAAAAAATAGAGATAAATGTTTTTTTTTTTAAAGATCTAGTAACTAGAATGACCTTATTTTTGTATAATTTTTTTGTCAAGCATATTCATATTACTTTCTAGACATATTTATTTCTTTTATTGTTCTATCAGACAGCCTGCAAAAATCATTTATTTATTTCCCTCTACTTTCTACCTTCTCCCTTAAATTAAAACATACAATTAAAGGTCTTTAAATTTTACTAGATAGATGTCACAAATTTTACTAAATTTCTTATTTAGTTTTTTTCTATTTTCATTTTTTAAAATCAAACAAACGGGAAGTCAAAAGCTGAAAATAGTAGCTTATACTTTAACGTCATAAATCACACTCATAATCATGACCAAACATGTCAGTGGTCTTCAAAGACAGATCACCTTCACTGAAATGACCTTTGAATTACATTCTCAATCAATTCAAATTTTGATGTTTTGCTATCAAAATATTTATAATCAATGGTTTAAACAAGGCCTTCAACTAAAATGTGTATATACCCTTTTTAAATTACAAAATAAAGTCATTAGATATGCTTAATTTTATTCGTATGAAAATCAGTGAACATATGCGTTAAAGAATTATTCTTATTTTTGTCTTACAAGTAGCAATATTTTTATTGTGTATACAAGTTAACACGATTTTAATTTTTTTTTTAACACAACTCATCCAATTTTACTTTTTCTCATGATTTTATTATGGATGAATTCAAATATTTGTTAGCAAGACTTAAATCATTGTCTAAGAGCAAAATATTAGGAGGTAATACTTAGTGATATAATTCCTAAAGTACGTGATTAGAAATTTCAACTTCTTTAATGAATTTTATTTTATTTTTTAAATTATCAGTGTTGTTTTAGATTCAGACAATCTAATAAACTACAAATCTATCTTTTTAAAATAATTTCTAATACAGTTTAATATATTTTTTATTCAAAATTTTGTTTTTAATCTTTAAACAACCTTTTAGCACTTTTTTCTTATATTTTCTCTCTAGTTTAAATTCTTGTTATAAAAAAATATTAAGTGATAATGTAACTATCATCTTATAACAACTATGTAATTTTTAATAATTTATATTATTAATCTTTACATTTGTCCAAATAAATTGATGAAATGGATGAGAAATTAAAAATGTTATTTATAAAAAAAATACTATTACTGCATTAGATTTCTTGATTATTTAACAATTAATCGGATTAATAATGCAATTATTACGTTATCAAATTAAAGTTTTTAAAAGAAAAATTAAAAATAAGAGAAAATTATATGCACTATAAGCACTAAAGTTTTATTTAAAAAAAAGAAAAAAATGTAATTAACAGAATATGGAATAAGAAATAACATAAATTTTGTCAATATAAATTAAATAAAAACAAAACAGTGATAGTAACACCACTTGACAAAAATAGTTATAGAAATAAAATAAAATATAAAATTATTTACCATAAAAGCTTATATCTTTTTTTATATATATTAAAAGGAGAAAGATTGTAAATAAAGTTGTAATAATCATTTTAAAAGTGTTTGGTAGGTAAAAATGTTTATTATCACTAGTAAATAAGAATGGTTATTAATTAACAGTTCAACACTTACATATTTTTATAAACACCTGATCAATTTATTATTTTCTTTCCTTTTTTTTTTCATAGCAAATATCGTATCATTTATTATACTTGGTATGTATTTAAACCATTATTGGTGAAATTGACTTAAAGTAAATAATTTATGTTGGGATCAGAGGTGTCGTACCTCTAAGCCTATATCTGCATAGATTTATACAGTAAAAAGAACTGTGTATAGCTGAAATTTTGAATATATTTTTTTATTTTATTTTCACAAGTCGTGTTGGTCTCATGAAATTTGCAGGTTACATTAAAACTTTTTAATATTCATTTGTACAATAATAAGTTACTTAATTTATTAAATAATAAACAATCAATAAAAATTAAAAAAAAGATAGATTTTTGCAGTGGATTGAGTTTGAATTTATTAATTTTGCATTGAAATAGATTCCTCACAATTAAATCTCATATATGATTTAATACACGAGATATGTAGGTCAAATAAAAAATTCTGCATACAAAATTTGCGAAAAAAATTTTAACTTTTACACGCAAGTAGTAGTTCATGCGCGTGATTGCGGACTTTTGACCAAATGATATGCTTTTATACTGAAAATGAACATCTTATAAAATCTACATATATTGGAGAATTGCCTAAAAATCGTTATAAAAGCATGTAGGAGTAACTTTTCCTTATTTAATTAAGAGTTCTTTGAAACAGAATCAAACTTGGTAAATACAAATATTTAAAGAAAAATTAATTTTACCTAACAACAACAACAAATTTACATTTCTACATGTTTGAGTTATTAAATTTATCCATAATTTAATACTCTTTTGCGTAGATAAAATCTAATTTCACTGTGATTAAAAAGAACAAATTTACATTTATATAAGTTTGAGTTATCTATCCGAAATTACTCTTTTTACGAAGGTGTTAAGTTTAAAAATATAACTTTTAGAATGATATATATACTCGTAAAGACGTTGTGTAGACGTCTGGAATCGGTTATTAGATAAGAATATTAGTCGCCCACGAGACAACTATATATCATGTTATTAGAACACATTGACATGCACATCAATAAAATGAATCGTGCCTTAGACGAGATAATGTCTCGGTTATTAGTAAAACCATTACTCACATGCTAGATAATGATGTATCATTCCACTAAATAAGTAAATAAATTTAAAGTAATAACAACTAATCTCACAAATATCGAAACTCTGAGTTGTTTTTGAAAATTCACTGCACTTAATTTAATACTCATTAGTAGAATTGTGGGAACTTCACTTAAAAGAGAAAACTAATTAAAAATTTCAACTTTTATTTGAAGTAGTTTTTAAGTAATTTTTAAAAGAAAAATATTAATTTAACACTACTATTATATTTATATTTGACACTGCATTTTATTAATAAAATATTATATATAAATAAAATAATAATATATATTAATATTAAATAGTATTAAAGATGAATAATAATATTAAAATATCACCACTTTTCTAAAAACTTTAAACTAAAAGAATACTCTCTATAAAACAATCATCTAACAAATTCAATTTAATAATATAATAAATATATTAATATTTTAAGCTATAAAATAAAAAATATAATTAAAATATTAATATATTTAATTGTGACGTGATTGTTTTTTCTTATAATAAGCTTTATAAACATCAAAGTCCTAAAAGCAATTGACAAAGTGACCATAAACACACACCTACGTACACATAAATCACTCTTTACTCTCTCCAGTGGCACCTTAGATAATAGAATGATGCATGCAACATGTTTCAAAACATAAAGATAAAAAGAGTTTGTACGAAGCATGAATTCGCCGGAAAAGCTGCCGAGAGTGCTCCTTTTGTGCGCAGACAGAGACAACGAAACGTCTTCTGCTGCTACTCAGTGGGTGGAGCGTCATCTTCACTGCTCATGACGCGTTATCTTAATATACCTTCCTTCGCAGTTACACGCTAACAACAACTTACAAATACTTATTACATCATGTTACTTATTGTCTGATTGTGATGCTATTGTTCTCCTTCACAAATCATTTTCCCTTTCACCATGTTTTCTAATTTTCTTTTTCTGGAAAGGACACTGATGAGATAACACTGCCCAGAAAATGAAAAATTCTTCACGTGTGTTCCTCCGGATATAGATCATACGGACAAAGACCATCAACATCGTGAGTTTTATAATGAGATGGATACCATATCAAACCATCTTCTTCACTTCAATAATAATCAAGGCTCATAACGTTAGTTTTTTAAAATGATATATCAACGGTGCAGTTTTTCGTCTTAATTGGTTATAATATATTGCATTGATGATCCATACCTCTTGATTGCGAACTTTTTTCAGAAATTTCAGTATTTACGAGCTACTTAATTGCTGTGTTATTTTCTGCAACTGATTGCAACTATACCGTCAACATCTATTCTATATTTCCAAATTAAAATTAACGTGAACGGTATAAGTGTTTCATAGTCTTCTATATGTATCATGACATTTACTTTGCATACCTCTTTTTAGCTGTGTGTCCAAACTTCTTCGTAAATCCAATTAAATTTAATATTTATGTGGATCTAATCTGATTATTAATGAGTGTTTTGAGAGAAACTTCAACAGAAGTTTTCTTTTTTGCAGTTCCTACAGATGAACACAACTTGGAGGGCCCAGTCAAACCCAAGTAAAACAAGCTATTTGAATCAAGAAAAAGAGACATATTATCTATATACAAGGAGTTCATGTGAAATGCAAAAGATGATAAGAGTCCACAAAGAAAATTCTAGATTATGTGCACAAAAAGTCGTTAGCTTGTCTACGCAAGAATTATCTTTGCATAAATGAATTGAAAAAAAGTATAAAGTGATTATAGTTTGGACAGTTAAAAACTGAAATGAGCAATTCAGTATTTGTTACCAGCCATAGGAAAAACTAGTATTTAGCAACAACTTTTTCAATGACAATACTAATAGTCATTACCTTTGCATAAAAAGTTATATCAATCTCATGTTAAGAGCAAAAGCTTCCACAAAGGTAGAATTAACATCAATAAAACACCACCACAGTCAGCTATGCCCCTTAGACACACAATCAGTGTTGCCTTTGAGTATGAAGCTTTCAAGAGACTTGCCCTCGTAGAGTGATTTGTAACAGAAATTCTTCATGGTACGGAACTCATTTATATAATTCTAGCTAATTAAAATAGAGATTAATTTTAAATTTAATGATATAAATTATTAAAATTTGACAGTTAATTAAGTATCAATTATAATTATCTTGATTTGATTGATGACTAAATTCAATGTTACTTTTATTTTATTTTATAATTATTTAATAATCAAAATTTAATTTAGTGACTATTTGATTATAATTAACAATAATTTTATTTGAGAACTAAAAATTAATTTTTAAATATTTTTTTTTAATTATCATAAAAAATATTGGTAAGAAATGTTATTGTGATTCTTAAATTTAATCAAATTAGCAGAGAGGAACATATATATTGTTAATTTGATGAGCTGTTGACGAAGCATACAGACAACATGTTGTGAAGGGAAGAAAAATCTAAAGAGCAATTCAAAATGGAAAGGGAAACATTAAAAAAGAAATTATCAGTGGATTCATAAGCATGACCACATCGGCACTGATTGAAACAATATGAAATACCCCTTTTTCAAAGGTTGTGGCTTGTTTTGGAAGTCTGTTATATATGTATAGCTTTGCAAAATATAGCAGTCCTGGAAGAAGGAATAGAGTTTCTCCTTAGCCTACTCGAAAGGTTGTTTCTTTTAGAAAACAAAAGCAGAAAAGCTTCATATTGAGTGAAAGATCCAGTTTGAGAAGACCTCTAAACCAGCTTGTCATCCTTGGACATGTTTGGAATACTGGCTTGTAAATTAGTATTGAATATGGTATTCCATGAGAAAGAGAAGAATTATTCTGCAGAATGCATTTCACCAAAACTAAACATATATTGAAACTGAAATTTTATTAAACTCATTAGAGTCAGAAAAGCTAATGTATAGAAACGTGTCACTTCCTATATATATAAGGGAAGACTCAACACTCGAAATTAAGAAAGGAAAAAGAGAACATAAGTTCTGGTGCTTTAATTTCTTCAACCAATTAGTCACGTCCGGCAACTCCTTCATCAATCTGAATAAGAATATAATCCAAATTTGCTTTCGGTCTTTTAACTAAAATGGATATCATTCTGGTGCTTCTTGAGAATTATTTGAGATTTTTAAACTTTCGGGATAGGAGAAACATGGGACATCCTAAAGGATTAGTCTTCCAATAATTTACAAGAACATGAGAGTAAATATGAATGAAGAAGCAAACAAAAGTTGGTTATGCTGAAAAAATGAGAAAAAATATAAAAAAAAATTATAAATAGATTAAATATTTCCTATACCAAGAATGAAATATTAGAATTATTTAATTATAAAACATTAATAAATAATTTTGTAACTTAAAAATATAGAAGATTTTAACCTTAGATCATACTTGCTAAACATGACATTGAATAATAGCCACGCTTAAATGTGAGGAGAGGGAAGCTTTCCTTGCAAACTTAATCTAAACATAATTTAACTTAGATTTCTGGACTGACCATGGTTTTACGGCCCAACACAGAAAGAAATAAAAAAATTTGACGATTATTTTTTGCACGACTATGTTTTTTCTTGCACCTCCACGAAGGTGTTAGAAATGTCTAAAATACACATGATTGGATTGTGGAATTCAGATATGAATTGTGTAATTCAAAAATATTCTAAAATAAAATTTTAGATTTAAAGATTATGCAATCTTAAAGTATATTTTTAAATTTACATAATCTAAAATGGCTGAATTATTGAAATCTGAAAAAGTATTATGGATTACACAATTCATAATACATTTTGTGGACTGTGCCATCTAGAATACATAATTGAGTTCTAAATTATACATTCTAAAAAATATTTTCAAAATATTCAATTTTAAATATTTCTAAAACCATTGTAAGTTTAGTCTTTTTCATTGTCTATAGAGATCTAAGAAGAAAGTATAATGTGGTAAAAGAAATACCAACTAAGTTACAACACTAAACAAACACACGTAGACCTACGAAATTAAAAGCTCCATATAAGAGAAAGAAAATTCAATTTATCTAATTCTAATCCAAAATAATAAACTAAATTTTGCATTCCCTTAATTATTCAATTTAACATTCCTCCAATTTTTCTATTTAATTAATCTACTGTTACAAAATTAATTTAACTATTCACTTGAGTTGCAATAAATCATTTAGGATTTAGGGTTACTTCACATAAATGTAAAACAAAATACAATACATATACAAATCTCTTTTCCCTTACATTGGGGGTTTAAAGTACAACTTTCCTCACAAATGTTTTCTTGTAAGTCTCTTTCATATCTTTTTTGTTGTATTTTGGTATACTTTGTGATCTCATAACTACTCATATTTATAAAGGTTTGGTAATCATTCTCTATATGTAACTATATAGTTGTAATTCAATTTATTTTTATGAATCTAGTTTGAATTTGGTTATAAAGAGATAAGTACTAAGATGTGATGAATTAAAGATAAATAGTAAGAAATGAGATCTACATATTTGTCTTTATCATTGATTATGAAAATATATTTATATATAGTTATCTTAATCTTCCTAAAGATAGTCCTTATCCCTTTGGTTAAACCTGTTCCATCATAGTAGAATTCTAATAATTCTTCATAATAGAAAAAACTTACTCGTATTGATTGGTGGAATAGTCTATAGGCAGTGGTTACTTTATTTGTCCAATGCTCTGTCCTAGTTGGCATCATTTGATGTCTTTTAGAGTCAATGTAAAGATTAAACCATCAGTAAAACAAATACATAAATTATTCAATACATAAACTATAGATAAACTTCCATTTGATAAACTCTTCATTTTGTGCATCTAATAATATCAAACATTTCATTCCAACATCTAATCTTAGTATCGTCTAAGGACTTATTAGGATTAGAATCGTTTATCAAGAAAAAATTGAATCATGTATCTAAATCACCATAACACCATCTGTCCTCTAAATTTTGAGTGAGTCTAATATATAAAATTATACCTTGAATTATAGAACTTAAGTATTCATTCTTCTTTTGATGAACTAATAATCCTTCTTTACTCTTGACTTCATTTAGCAGTGTATACCTCATCGTACGCTTATAATCTTTTGTCTGATCTCATGATATATTTTTCTTAATATAAGATTTGACTCTTAAATGTTAAATCTTCTTTGAGATATTATGTATCAAGAGTTTTTTCTAATAATCCTAACAAACTATATAATTTGGCAGTATTAAATTTTTATATTTTCAAGTTCTAATGTAATTTTATATTAATAATAGTACACTTAAAAATTTTGGAATGTTATACATTTGCTTGTAATAATAAATGCATTTCGCTTGCTTCAATTTACTGCATATATAATTTGAATTTTTTTTCTTTGGTTCTAGAAGTAAGAAAATATTATGCGAGTAGGTACCAATTTTAGAAGTGTGAAGGACCATAGTTTTTGTTCACGAAATCATTATTTGGATCAATTCAAATAATTCAAATCTTTTATGCAAATTAAAATTGGAACTATCCTACTACAATTTCATTAATTAAAAAATTATTTATTAATCATATATATCATATCACTCATAATTTTTTTTTTTATCATCTTTCTCCTTATCCACTAATTTTACTGGTACTCTCTTTGACTTCAAATTTCTCATTTTCCTCTTCCTCAAATCTATCATCTTATTTAAACACCTTTAATTCAAATTAAACCTAAACAGGGTTAAATAACATGACATATTTTTCACTCATAAATTCTAATCATATTTATGCAAAATATAAAGACTGAAAACACTTGTTTAAAGCTATCAAAGAAAACATTTCTTTAAAGCAAAAAAAAATATATATAAGTTTTGGAAAAGAAAGAGGAAAAGGAGAATCGGTGGATAGGCACGAGTCATGGGTGTTATTATTGGCATCTAATACTATTATACTATGCATATCTAATACATAAGTCTTACTTAAATATTAATAATATTATTTTAACTATTTATTTTATTATAATAAAAATTAACAACATAATTAATTAATTAATTAATTAGGTTAATAATATAACCAATTATATTTTATAACATTGAACATACATAATTACGTGATAATATTTTATTAGCATTTATCCCATAATCAATAGTACTTGTACATAATTAACCATTTACGACTTTTTTTAATAAATTTCGTTATTTTCAAAGGGAAACTTTGAACGCGTGTTTTTTTTATGTTTATTAGATTTTATATTAATCACTTTCAATCTTTCCTCATTTTAAAAGAAAGTAGAGGGTTAAAAAAACACTGGTTAACAAGTGATGCCAACATGCCACGTGGCGTGGAAAATACTACTACTTTAAAAGCGCACTAAATTCCACAACTAGTACGTGTTTGGATACCTACATAATTGTCCCTTAAGTATTAGAATCTAGTTACCACAAGAGTTTAGTCTAATCCAAACGCGAAGTTAATGTACCTAAAAATTGCGTGTGAGAATCACTTTGCCATTCTACTATAAAAATATAGAAACTCATTCTCTCTTGCTTCCAGACTCAGGACCCAAATCCTCTGTAAGAAAAGTTAGGGTTTTGTGTTTTGGAGTTCTTGGTGCCCCGTTTCCCATGGGAGGAGGCAATGGCCAAAAGGCCAAGATGGCTCGCGAGAAGAATCTCGAGAAGCAGAGGGCTGCGGCTAAGGGTAATCTTTCTCTTGTTTTATTTTTCGAAGTTCGTACGTTTTAGGAGTAAACCAAAATTGTTTGACAAGAAACGTTTCTCTTGAAAACAACCGGGCTATGTGTTAGATCTGATGTAGTTGTTGATTTCAATAATCCTTTTCAGGAAGCCAGTTGGATTCAAACAAGAAAGCCATGAACATTCAGGTACAATTCCTCTGTTTTGTTCTTTGTCTGATATTGTAACCCCTCAAAGATTGTAAAATTAGGGCTATATAATATGGTGGCATGTAATTAGAAGCTTTGAAAAGGCTTAATGTGAGGGTAACCTTAACTAAGGGTCTGTTTCGACACAAAATAAGAGGGCTTTTCAGAGCTTCTCTAATGAAATTCCATATAGCTTTGTATGCAAACTGGCTTTTATTCCTTCTCTTCAACAGAGTCACTTTGTAATCTTTCATCCCAATATTTAATTAATTATTTTAGCTATTGCTATTTTTGGGAATTCACTTTATGTATGACATTCCATCACAAAAATGTCACATTTTGAACATTTAAAGACTTTATTAATAGATGTGTGATATTTTAATCGATTGATTATTTAGTTTTGGTTCTGCTACAAGGGTTGTGATCTCTTTCTTTCTCATTGCATTATTGTAGTGTGTCCTCATAACGATGGAGCCCGTTACTGACTATAATGTTGTAATTGATGATTGCAGTGTAAGGTGTGCATGCAAACATTTATGTGCACGACATCAGAAGTGAAGTGCAAGGAGCATGCTGAAGCCAGACACCCCAAATCTGATCTCTATGCTTGTTTTCCTCATCTTAAAAAGTGAAGGAATGAATGCTGAGACATGATATCAGTTTCGTCTGTTCTACATATCCACATAGATCTTCAATTTCTTTTATATGGAATATGTCTGTGTGTTTTGTGTCTTGGGGGTAGTGAGAGACGAGAAGGGATGATTAGTGTGTTTTTCCATTGTTTAAGTGTGAAAAACTGTCTTCATCTTTTCTATTTGTCCAGTTGTAACCTGTGAATGATCGCCAGTGTCAATATTAAGTGAATTAGAGAATCGTAGAAGTGTTTCACTCCCTTTCAATTATTAACGGTAACTAGGAAAATTTAAATCAATCATAAACCTCCTAAAATCAATCAATTTTGTAGAGTGATATGGTGGATTTAATTAATCTTGATTATAATAGATCTCGATTATAATAGTTTTTAAAATGATTTTGACATTACGTTAAGATAATGTAATTTAAATTTAATTTAATGTAATGAGGTAAATTTTGTGTCTATTTGTGTACTAAGATTAGTTTTATCTACCGTTGAATCTATACAATACCTATTTTTTTTTCGTAGCTTTTAGGTTATAATGCTCTCCAACCATCTCCAGCAAAGTTTTCACTTAGTGATTTTTAAAGTTGGATTTCGTGTTTTGATAATGAATCTTAACTTTTTCAAGTGTCAAATTTAATTGGCACTTGTGACATACCATGACTTGAGAATATTAAACTTTAAATTCTAAACTTGTTACCAATATTGAATCAACGGTGACAAGTTGATTAAGAAAAAAAGAAGCAATGATGACTTTGGCAAACCAGCATTTATGGTATTAGTTGGGAGAACAAGAAATTGTGAAATTAATGTAAGGAAGTAGGTTGGTGAAAAATACAAAAAAAAAAATAAAAATAAATACAATTTTCTTATATATAATATTATTTTTGATATATTTTTACTCATCTTTTTATCTTATATTTATCTTTTCCCTAAGATTTTTTAATAAAATATCATTAACTTTTATCTTACACTTATTTTCTTTCATCCATCTTGTTCATTCAATTCTTTTTCTGTACCAAACAAACTATTAACCTGCCTTATTTTGTTCCACAGTAATCATACCCTATCTCCTACGGGCAGCTCAATAACACATTATGCTACATCTACACTCTAAAATATTGTAGTTTGAAGTTCTTTTTATATAGATTAATAACAATTAATGTTATTCGTTAAAATAATTTTAGTTAAATATTAAAAATTCTCAATAAATATAACTCTTATCTATTATAAATTTAACATTAATAGTATAATTGATTTGGAAGTAAATAAAAAATATTAACATTTTATTAAAAATTGAGGAGTGAGTTTAGAGATTTTGTAAAATAGAAATACGGCCGTGATAATTTTTGTAAGAAATGAATACTGCATTGATAATAAGATGGAGGAGAGGGGTATATAAACCTTGTTTGCATCATCCATATTTATGTTTTGTTTAGATTTATGTAGAAATGAAGAAGGAAACAAAGAAGAGAAAGAAAAGTTAAATAGAAAAAAAAAAGTCAAAAAGAGAATAGAAAGTAATAGAAAAGAAATAAAGAAAAGAAGAAAAAGGAAAACTGAAAAAAGAAAAAAAAGTAGAAATTATATTAATTAAATTGAGGAGAAAAGAGTAAAAAAAAAATGAAAAATTTAGAAAAATTTAATTGATTTTATACAATAAAAAATAATTAATATATTTAAAAAATATTAAAATACCTTAGATTGAATATTAAGAAATGTTTTAACGCCTATTATAGCTATTTTTCAACTGTTTATCCGAGTCAAGTATGTATTTTAAAAATAATAGCCGGTTATATATATATATATATACAAATAAGTAAAACAATTTATAATTTTTTCAATATACGAAAATGTCTATAACCAAAAGTATATGTAAAAATGTATATAAAACCTTAGTAAAACAGAAATGTATATATTAAAATACTTCTTTATAATTATATTTAAAAATATAAACATTTTATATATCTTTTTAACACGTAAAACTATTTATTAATAAAATATTTAAAAATATTCCAACAAAAATTTCAACAAATGTAGGAAAAAATAATTGAAACATACCAGATCATATTTAATGAACCACATAATTACATAACACAAGCAAAAAAAAAAAAATAGGTTGTATCATAATCGATTATTCTCTCTTTTTCATAATTTATTACACCTTTCTTACCTTTCCACCCTTGCTTATTTTCCGGTTATAATATTTTCACATGTTTAAGCTTATCTTATATATATATATATATATATATATATATATATATATATATATATA
>Ga0099825_1001394_pt1 | contig 30734 bp, 12 predicted proteins | sample SiratroredBW_FD_76838 | JGI IMG/M metagenome (GOLD analysis project Ga0099825, IMG submission 76838) | Root nodule microbial communities of legume samples collected from California, USA - Siratro red BW | ecosystem: Host-associated > Plants > Roots > Nodule | place: USA: California | collected...
CGCAAAAAGAGAAAGAAGGGAGAGAGGAAATTTTTTTATTTTTTTTTTTTTTTTTTTTTTTTTTTTTTTTTTTTTTTTTTTTTCATGTTTCTTTCAATGCAGCTCTTTGACTTTTGAGGGTGTTCGTCGATTGCTTGAGAAAGACCTGGGATTGGAGGAGTATGCTCTGGATGTGCATAAGAGATTTATCAAGCAATGTTTGCTCAAGGTACTCCTTTTCTTCGGACTTCGAATCCCTAATTTCAACACAGTCAGAATACGTAAGTGCTAGAGCTTCATAGTTTTTCTGTTGTTCACTAGTGAAGGCACAAGGCACACGATAGCCAACCCTAAGTTCTCAACCAGTAACCTTGTCTGCATTACAATTAGGGCATAGTTTTCTTTTCAATCTTATGATTTCAGAGTCTAGTCTATTGTCGGTTCACATGTGGTAGCTGAACAAGTTGGTTGTCAATCACAATGTGAAATTCAACTCTGCCTTTACTTGGACTTTAAGAGGAATTTGTGTTCTCTTTATTTATCCAGGATCTCAATGTGGGGTGTATAAGTAGAATTGACAGTGTATGGTTTCGAATAGATTATTTACTACTAAAGCTACTATTTGCCAGCAGTGATGATAACAATTTGCTTTATAACATATTTGTGTTGCGATAGGTTTAGTTTTATGAATTTTGATGTTACGAAGAATGCTTTGATTTTGTTCGTATTTCTCTATATCAATGTGTTTTTATACCTCATTGCTGGTAGTGCTTGGAAGGGGTCGGTGATGATGATGGCCCAAGGATATCAGAGAAGGCAGGAGAAAAAGATGCAGGTACACAAGAGTCAGAAGAACCAAAAGAAAAAAGTGAATTAAAAGATGAGAAGGATCTTGGCCCTGAAGATGAGGAGAAAATGGAAGACTCTCCAGTGTTAGGTCTTCTTAAAGAACAAAAAAGGGCTAAACTTGAAACTAAGGATGATAAAGGCAATGGAAACAAAGTAGTTCCAAGTGAGGCCCTTATTATGAAAGCTGTTAAAAAAAGATCTTCATACATCAAGGCTAAAGCAGAGTATGCAGCTGATTCTTTCAAATACTTATCACTCTGTTAATTTTTTATGACAATGCATTGCATATCTCTACTTTTGTAAATTTATGCACACCAACTGTTAATTTCAGGACAATCACTATGGCTGGTCTTCGTCGGCTATTGGAGGAAGATCTTAAACTTGATAAGTTTACTCTTGATCCCTATAAGAAGTTTATAAGTCAACAGCTTGATGAGGTGAGTGAAAAATCTATGAAGTCTCATTGATGCCCATAAGAATCACAAACACACTATGTGATGCTTAGCATGTCTCTTTCAAATGTGAAGGTATTAGCATCTTCTGCATTTTCAGAACCTGCAAAGAATGCTAAGAAAATCGTAAAGAAAAAACCTGATACCAAAGTAACTAAAAAGGTAAGCAGTGAAGAGGACTCTGATACATCAGATAAGGAGACTGATGAGGACGAGAGTCAGGAAGATGAAGTTAAACCTAGGAAAAAGGTTGTTCCTAAAGGAAAGGTGCAGACTCCTATCCAATCCAAAAAACGTAAAGGAGAGGAGACAGATCTGTCCAGTAAGAAAAGGATCAAGTCTGCTAAAGCAGCCTCAGAAGAGATCAGTGATGCAGAGGATAATGGGAAAAACTCTGAAGATGATCAGTCCCCTTCATCATCCGAGAAACCTTCCAAGGTCATACTAAATTATTATTTTCTGCTGATTGCAAATATGAATGCCTGGTATAAGTTGAAAAGTTATGGCCATAGTCATAATTATTGAAAAATTACAAACTCTTTGCTGAATAACAACTCTTGTATCTTTAATCTTGTCCTTTAATGTGAATTTCCATGAAGCCGAACTCAACGTTTTTGTTATTTAATTTCTACTAGGTAAGATGTATATGAGGTTTATTTCATTGAATTATAACATTTTTTTTTCTCCTGAACTACAGAAGAAAGAGGTTTCAACTCCTGTGTATGGCAAACGTGTGGAGCACTTAAAGTCTGTTATTAAAGCATGTGGAATGGGGTAATTTTCTTCTTTGGGTTCCTTTTTGTGGTCTTAGATATTTGTTCAAGATGATAGTTTGATGTTACGTATTTCCATCACAGTGTTCCTCCATCAATTTACAAAAAGATCAAGCAAGTGCCTGAAAACAAACGGGAAGGACAACTAATCAAGGAGTTGGAGGAAATATTGTCTAGAGAAGGATTATCTTCTAATCCATCTGAAAAGGGTGAGTTCATGTATAGTAGTATTCTTTCATCCCTGGATATTAGCTGCAATATTTCATCCTGATTGAAAAAAATTTGCATTCCTTTGTCCAAGGAGCCCTTGGAGTTGTTGTTATCACTTGTGTCCAATTATCTATCATGCAACCCAAACAATTGAAACCTTTGCTTAGTTCTGATTAATTTTTAGATGTGAGAAAATAAATTACTTGTGTTGTGAGTATACTGTAGACACAATTAAGCTGTCCCATAATTTGTCCGTACTCTGAAATGAAGTAATCTATGTGACATTTTAGGCCTTGACTTCATTCACTATGTATACTGTGGAGTGAAAAATTAACATCGCAATTCAGATTGAAATCTTGACATTTCTATTGGTATATGTTGTTTTCCTAGTAATATATTGGAATTTTAGATGACATTGTTTTGTCTAGTTCAGTTTCAGACATTGGTAGATGTATAAAGGGGGTATAATTGAATAAAACTAAGGTACCATGATAGTGCCAAAAGGCTGCTCACTATGTGAATGTATGAGAGAGTGTCATTGTATACAATCTTACCCTTACATATGCAAAGAGACTATTTTTGGATTCAAACCCATTATCATTTGGCCACCAAGGCACTACTTTACGTATGCATTACTTGTCCTCCAATAGTTAATAGTATTTGTCTTGTAAAATTTTAAAGTTTGGGAGTGTTGGATCGAGTCTTATCACTAGGCCAAAATTGTTCAATAGTTACAATGCAACTCTTTCTATTTAAGAGCATAACATCACAAACATCACGATTTGATTGTGACTTGGTTCACCTGGTCTCCGTCACAGCACCATTGATTTCACCTGTAACAATCTTCCCCTTAACAATTGTCCTGCTAGGAATTAAACTTGTGACCTTGACTCTGATACCAATTGTTAGATTGAACAATTATTACTAGGCCAAAAGCTATAACTAGTGTCAGGGTACAATTTTTTCTATTTAAGAGCATAACAATCTGTGCGTCACGATTCGATTGTGACTTGGCTCACCCGGCTTTTGTCACGGGACAATGGATGCCACCTGCAACAGGGAGGTTAGTGTAATCAAGATTGAGAATAACGTCCTATAGCGCTGCTACTGTGCTGTGGAGGATTGGAGTGGCGCAGTTAAGTGTTGCAACTATTTAGATGCTTTTTGTGGCTGGATTGAAGAGAGTCACGGAACTTTCACAACACTCCTATGATTGCTGTGCTGTCTCCCTTTTGTTGCTACTGCCTTTCTGCCCCATCTCCATTCGGTGCTTCTTCCCTCTTTCTTTGTTGCTGTCAAACTGTGTTTTGCTCTCCATCTTTGTTGTTGAAACTTTTATTGTGGGAGGCTGCGCTGAGCTGCTGGACTGTTAGAACCGGGCCCTAGGGTTATATTAAAGAAAAGGTTAGAATTGGGCCAATGGGCCCAAACACTTTTAAGAGATTTTTCTCCTTTTTTTTTGGTTTGTTGGGCCCCTCTTGAGTCTAGTTTAGCCTGTCTTTTTGTTTTTTAATTAAGCTTAGCATATTATATAATAAATAAGCTAATGATATAAGTAATAAAAATATAATAAACGATTAAAGCATAGCATATAAGATACTGGACTAAATAAGTAATTAATAGTAATAAAAACTAAGTAAAACATTACATAATATCATAAATTAAACATTAATAGCACTAAAAATATAATAAACTAAACAACAATAATGAGAGAAAGTGCAATAACTATTTAAAGTATAACATACTATAAATTAAATCATAATTGTGACCAAAAAATTCAGAGTAGTGGCTATCTTGCTATGTGTTATAGTGATATCACAGTTTCTGGACTGGCTGCTACATGCTACTATATCTTGGATTTAAAAAGCCTAATATCTGAAAGCAGATGGAAGGTAATGTGATTTCACTCAACCTCAGAGGAGGTTGGGTTGGTGTAATATTCCCTGTTTATTAGGCCATAATGGTATGTCTACATTGAGCATAGATATGACAGGCTTTGATTTAATGGCTACTATTTCCACTTTTCTGATGTTTTCTCATTCACTCAGAAATCAAGGAAGTAAAAAGGAAGAAGGCAAGAGCCAAAGAACTTGAGGGTATTGATGTAAGCAATATTGTTTCAAGTTCTCGTAGAAGGTCAACAAGTAGTTATATAGCTCCTCCACCTCCAAAGCCCAAGGTTCCAGTTGAAACTAGTGGCAATGGGGCTGAAGATGGTCATAATGACGAAGACAATGATAATGAAGAGGATGAAGAAGACGAGGAAGAGGAGGATAGTGGCAGTGATGACGATGACGATGATGGAAGTCAGAGTGAAGAATTCAATGATGGTAAGTATATCTAAAATATGTCAAGGCTTTGCCCTGTTTTCAAGTTATTGGTCATGTCAGATATCATAGATTTTGGGAATCATGTGTTGTTTTGTACTTTTTGGTTGCGGTTAAGTAGTTTGCTGTTAATAATAATAACTGCTTTGTCATCGACAGGGGGTATAGTTTTTTTATAACCATAGTATTGGTATGAATTATTTATTTCGGAAAGCATGACTAATACTTGTGGTATTCCCCTCCCATTGTAGTTTATTTTGTATCCAAAGCGACATCATCCATGTAACCTAAGATCGATTCCGCAGTAGGCATAAATGATTTTAACATTTTATAGCATTGGGCAGCCCTTGTAATTTAAGTTCCATTTGAGATCTATCTGATATTTATAGTAATATTTAAAGTATCGGGATATTAGTCATCATCTCTAATCCCCCAATATTGTAATTGGTGTGAATCTGATACTCTTATGGTACTTTATTGATACCTGTCGATGAAGTACTAATACTTTTATGACACTGACAATAATTTATATTTTTTTTTATTTTGACGGCAATGTCTAAGAAATATGATTTGAATTTGGACCTGCACAATTGCAATTATATATTGAATACGTTTTAAGAAATTTTATACAATTTTAAACGTGTATCTGTCCTGTATCCAATTATTTTCAAAATAAGCATTTCATTGTGTCGGATACACAGAATTTTATACGAGTATTATATCAGTGCATCATGGTTCATCATCATTACTGACTGAATTTCGACAAGGTCATTGTATTCTAGGACACCTGGATTGAGCATGGCCTTGATTAGTAATCCAGGCTTCTGAATATGCTGAACAAATACGGACAATGGCTGCTACTCACAGAACAGCTAAAGAATCTTTGTTTGAAGAATCACTTTTGGAAATAAGAACTCTTTTTCAAGTTTTTCCCTCAAGTTTCTAAAAGTCGAGGGTGTTGAAAGATTTTGGTTCATTCTGGCTTTTCATTTTCTAGATCCTTCTTTTAGCATCCTGTTACCCAATTTCCTCCCGTAGTTATCTTCTAAGCTATAATTTTTTCTTAATATTAATAGAGAGGAAAACAATTTTGTGAAACAATTTTACGGAGCACTTGTCAGACTGTGGTGAATTATCTTCTCTATGACAATGTTTTACTTCGACTTTTGCTTTTTCGTGAATTGGTTGTACTTAACGTTCTCTGTTTTATGCAGACGAAGAAGACAGTGATTGAGCTCGGGGAGATTACACAATAATCAAGGCGATTTTTTCACAATTAATTAGGAGGTGATGATGTATAATGTAATGTCTTGTAGTGTGTTTGCTCTTTTACCCTTTTATTTTCTGTTGTTCTAGAATATGCATGTGATAATGGCCAGTACTTGTTACTAGTTGCAGAAGTATTAATTTAGTTTCGTCCCTGGGCAGTTGATAGGAGCTTCTGCTTTGACAGTATTGGTTTTAATTTAGTATATTTTTATTTCCCCTAGGAAACGTCTACCGATAGAGTACCGTATCTCAACCGTAAGTGGCGGCATGGTCTTCTGTTGAATTGTCAAACTTAAGTTCTGTTTATCCTGCTTCTAGGTCTACACTATTCTAAACCTGAGAATTGAGTGAAATTGAGTTGTTTAAAGCATGATATTAGTTTGAAAAATACAACTTTGCCCACCCCCACTTCAACTCTTATCTTAAAATCCATTATTCCTGTTTAAGAAACATTTTTTTATTTTTAAATTATAACCTCAAATTTCAACCCAGACGGTGGATACCGATTATGTAGTTTGACTTCGTTTGATTGCATTTTTGGCTCATTGGACAATATTTCTCTTTGAATGACCTCTGGTTGGATTCTACTTTTGGTTATCATTTTCCCCAAAAAAAAAATCAGACGTAAGACTGACCAATGTGCTTCAAATATTGTTTAGGGTATGCTGGGCTTCAAGTAAAAGTTCTTAACATGATTGAAAAGGTAATGTAAATTACGTATAAAAACATTGAATATTAGATAATCCAAGGGTTTAAAATCTATTGATTGATTAATTTTATTGATATATGTGAGTTGTACAGTTAATTTCATTATAAAAAATGCGAGTTCAACGTAGGAAAGAATGTTATCTTTATTTTTTTTTGTATTTTCATACAAATTGATATGGAACTAATAACAGTGTGATGATACTAGAGAAATTTTAAATATTGTCAACTGGATTGAAGCATCATGTAATATAATAAACCTATACATTTAATAACGAATGATCCTTGGAATAGAGAAAAAAAAACAGTAAGGAGATGAACATTTAAAGCAAAACGGAGTATTTGATCGTATCGAATGATTTCTATTGATACAAGGGCACTTGCAAGCCATTTTAACGTAGTAACAAAAAAGTTGGTTTTGGCTGTATGGGTCAAGTTTATATCACGCAAGAATGTGAAGCTTGATTCTGGGGAATGACACGAGGATCTTTTTGGTTCAAAGACAACAGTCATAATTTTAATATTTTTAAGTGGTTATTAATACTTTTTTAAATGTTCTTAAAAGTTTATTAAAATTTTTAAATGTAAGTGTGTGTAAAACTTCTGCACAATTAGACTATAGTACATTCTTCTCTGAAAATTACATTTTTATCATTAAAAGAACTAATCCATCGGAACAAAGAGTACTACAACGATTTTTTTTTTGTTTTTTTTAATTAATCTATCGAAACATCCAACTATTTAACTCGTGAAGATAAATTGTTAACTAATGGGTTGTTTATTTAAGATATATAACTAGACCGTGACTCTTTAAAATATTCTTTTATAGCGTTTATAAAAAAAGTTGTCGGTTCAAACGAAATTGGATTTGGTTTCTTTAAAGAAAACCTCGAATTTTAATATTTTAGATGGAAAAAGAGGTGGCTAGAAAAATTCACTAAAAATGACTATTGTTTATACATATTAGTTATTAATAAAATTGGTGGGTAATTCATACCAATAATATGGTTATAAAAGAACATATAGTGATTAACATGGTTATCCAAAAAGTTGTAGCAAATGACTCATTGTCTACACCAAATTCTAGAAATACCATCTAAGTTGCATCTCGTACTTTTCTATTTTTCCTTTTGAAACGCGAGACGCCACTTAAGTTGATATCTTCTAATAATACAAAATCTGGGTAAGGACTAAAAGTATTTATCGGTTCAAATCGACTCAAGAATACAAACGAACCAATTTAACTGGCTTGGATTTTAGTCTAATTAATTCGTTATAAAATAAGTTATTTACAAATAAAATGAATTCAAACCAAACTTATGCTATGAATTTTTCGGTTATTGATTATTATGCTTGAAACTCTATGTTATAATCTTTTACAATTATCTATATTTTTTTCTGTAATTTTTAATACTATTTTTCTCATTTACGCGAGTCTTAGCCTAATCCCTTCATATTTGTATCCTTTTTCTTGTATAACATATTATTTTGATAAATCAATCAAAACAATTGAGTTGGAATGCCTTCGTTCATGTTTAACATATCGTAACTCTTATTAAAAAAATAAAACAATAAGGTTGATGTAAGAAAAATTACAATAAAACATATTGTTTGCACCTTTTAATAACAGAATTATATGTACATTTTAGATATTTATTTTTCAAAACAAATACATACTAGAAAACCTAATTGATTTAAAGTGAATCAACCTATTTTTAGTCAGGTTGTTTTAGTTTATACCAAAAAATTTAATCAGTTAAAATTGATAAAGTTTAATTAATTAAAATTTTATTTTATTCCTAATCTGCTCCAAACTAAGTTGTAAATATACATCTTAGAAAACGAAATATCACTTAAGTTAATACCTCCTAATACGAGAAAAATTTGAACAGGGAGACCCTACTTAAGTGGAAATTTATTTATTAGAAAAAAAATCTTACGTAACCAAATCACCAATTTTCATAAATATATTTTTCTATTTTATTTGAAAAGATATTTTTAATTATTAATTTGACGAGAAATGCTACTTTATTTTATATTCAATTACCAACACCACGTGTAATTAATGATTAACGAGTGATCAACAGTTAAATGATCTACACTTTCTTAATTTTAAAATTGGAAAACTAAAAAGGAGTAATTAAAAGAACAAAAATTACATATTGAACATTGTAACAGAATAAAAAGGCATTTTTTTTCAAGATATAATTTGGTCTCATGTATGACTGGCTTTGCACATAGCGTGAATATTAAATGCAAGTGTTTGCTTCCTTTCAAATCGATCTAACTACTTTTTAAAAGTCATTGTTTCTTTTAAATGACACTTTAAAAGCGGCTTTATGAAAAATTTAAACTATTTACGTTTTTTTTTTCGAAATGCAGGTGCATGTATTAATATAAATGCAGTATCGAACTTTTGCTTGGTTAACGTGATATATATACATTTTTTAGTAACTTCATGGCTAGCTTTGGAACCAATAAGGTTAAATGCAAAAATGTATTGGAATATCGAACAATTATATACTATGTTGCGTATGTAATTAATATTTTCTTCCCGTACAATCAATCATACACATAATTTGTAAAGGGTATTAGCTTAAAGAGTAGATGTTGATATTCATCTAAATGTGGCTATGCCACTGAAAAAAGGCACATCTTTTTTTGGTGCACTAAATTAAAGCTTCTGCATTATGTAACAAAATAATAATAAAGTAGGAAAAAGAAAAAAATAAATTGATATAAGAGCTTTTCCATGCAATTATAAAATTAATTAAACTTACAAATGTGTGATGTGATTTTAACTTTTGCGAATTGTTCTCCTAACCTCTACATAAAATACGTGCCACAGAACACAACCTTTATGACAAATAACGTAGCACACAAAAACACGCTCAATAATGTTATGTTTCGTTTCGGACATTACCATCAGATTGCTCATGCAAAAAAGTGGTGTTCGTGACTAGGTATTTTGATGTTGGAATTTTTTGAACTTTGTTGGTGCTAAAAAATTATAAAGCCATTGTTATCTCTGGAAAAGTACTCTGGTCTTTATTTCGGTCAAAAAGGTGAGTTTTCTTTAGCAAGAAAATAAGAGGTAGCGTCAAATTTCTTTCTGTCTGGGGCATGCACACTTTAATGTTGTACAATAATAAATGTATCATCTTATAACCATCGTAGCTATAGTGTCTCCTCAAAACTCCAAAGAACATAATAAAATCGCCATCGATGCATCATCTTAATTTATCAAGCATTTGTGTTTATGTGTATCCAATTCTACTTTAGTATTAAAGCATAGCACATCATTCATCAGCATTATGCATTAGTACTGATCTATCACGTTGAGTTGGAATTCATAAACTCACAGAACTTCAAAAGTTCAAGAAACTAACATGTTTTTATCATTCAATAATTCTTCAAAAGTTGAATTCAAATGATTAGTTAACTAATAGCCAACGTGATTATAGTTCTAATTAAATACCGTAACATAGCCGTAACCAGATTATGTTGTCCCTTTCTTACTAACTGACTCTACTTATGTTATGTCCGAAGTCTAAACTAAATTAAGAAAAGGAAAACCCACATAAGAAATCACTCATATGTTTGTAATCGAAGATGTTTTTGAATTTGAAAGTTAAAGGGTGGAAGCAACTATGGTTTGTGATAGAGAAGTTGGCAGATTTGATAAGCTATGATGAAGGGTTGGTTGGACCTACAAGGCACTAAGACAATGAGTTGGAGATGATTCGCTACCACTTGTCATAGGAGGAATGCCCCAACAAGAAAGGTAGGGTTGCGTTGAGGTGTGTGAACAAGCTAACTTGGATGGCAAATTCAAGTGTATCTCAATCTCATGTTCTAGCTATAGCCGAGGACATTCCAGCACAAAAGTGGTACCACCAATGAAATTGATGGAAGTGAGAATGGAAAACCCGAATCATCCACCCATTTGGGGTGCAAATATTCAACTCAGAATCTAAATAATTCTTCTGCCAAAATCTACCCTATCGCTGGTGCACAAGATTCTCATGATTAATTTAGTGATATTACTTATATATATATATATATATATGTATATATATAGATATAGATATATATATCAGACCATATGTAAACAGTGGTAGTAATAGATTATCCTCCATTTTGTTTTTTGAATGCTGGTTTAATAGATTTGAGATTGTGAGATAATGATGCATGCATGTCCTATCCCCAACTTCTAGGTGTATGAATGAAGTTTGCCTTAATTTGCCTACTTCCAATGGAACAAAACAATTTGGGGGATGACAGGGAAACAACAAAGAGAGAGAGAGTGGAAAAATGTTATGTTGGTGGTAGGAGGAACTTAGCAGGGAAAGTGGAGATGACGTAGGGCTAAATAATACTAAGGTTATGACCTACAACCCATGGACATTGGAAAAGTAACCCTTCAAGTGGATACCAGTACAATTCAACTTGTCAGAAACGAAAGCTAGTTTCCTAATTCAATGGACCCTCTAGGTTATTGGAAATTATTGGAAGAAAAGTTACTCACTATGAGAAACAAGATAATTTTATTTTATTCACTTCACTTGTGAATATACTGTTCAAATGGCTGCTTCTGATTAACATTTTCATCACTTTATTCAATGCATTCATTCATGTGAAAGAAAGAGTATGCACTGTCCAAAATTCTTTATGATCATCTTTCTTTATCCACCAATTTACACTGTAATAAATAACCACACTAAGGTCCAAACTCATATATGTTATTTGTCTTCATGCGATATGTAATTTATTCCGTTTAATCTTTTTGATAGTGCTAAATTTTATTTTTTATTTCTTCAGTGGTATCTGCTTTGCTTCATGTGAAGTGTAGAACATTAGATCCCTCACGTGTTGCTTAATTAGGAGGGGAATCTTTGGGACAGAATTAAGTTGGAAAGAATCTGAATTGATTCTCTACACTGTACATGTATTATTGTTTGAATCTATAATGGAATTGCTGACACGAAAACCACACTGTCCAATCCTAGAATATTTTGTACCAAAAATTCCTCCAACATTTGGCATATGAATACACATGATGATTTCATGCACAGCCGACGCCATATCCAATTAATAATTAATCTTATGCAATAATTTGGTTGCTTTTACAAATACAGTGTCTTCAGAAGTTAAAATTTTTAGTCTAACATTTAATGAGATGGAATTTCTGATTTTTATGAGAAATGAGTTTAGTTTCGATAAAATCTAGTAAAAATTTATCTGTAAAGGAAAATTAAGTTAATAAATAAATAGAAATAATGAGTAATAATCCTAACTATTGAAAGATTGGGTTAAAGTTAATTTTTTTATTATGTATATTTTTGAAAACCTTATATCATATTTAGGATTATGATACTATTGTGAATGAATAAAATATGAGCAATATAATAAAAGATAATTGATTTATTAAGTGTTATATTTGAGTAGTTGTTAACTTATATATTTATAATAATTTATTTATAAGATATTCAAATTATATTTTAAGTATATTGTGATATATGAGCTTTGTTTAAATTGATATTTTGATTAAGGATAAAGTTATTTTAAAAAAGTTTTAAATGACTAGAATATTAACACAATACTTAGATTTTAAATATAACTTAAATATGATGATAGTTGTTTTTTCTTTATCAGTAATAAAAAAAATTAATTAGAAATACTTTATGATACTTCAATTTTATTATAAAATAAATTGTAATAGTTTATAATGTATAGTAAAACTTAATTAGTTCTTAACCATTTTTCATTAGAGTAAAACATAATACCTCCTTAATGTGACAAATCAAATAAACATGATAGTAATTTATTAATGATGTTGAAGTGGTTGATGATAACATTTTTGTTTGGGAAAATATAGTAATGACTACTATGTCATACTATAGTCACTAATCTCTTGGGTCACAATATTAATGCTTTTAATGAGATGTTTAATTTAACAATTTCAAAAGAATAAGACTCTTTGATTTGTTTGCATAAGAATAAGACTCTTTGATTTGTTTGTTGAGGACAATTTTAAAAGGTCATAATATCTTTTGAGTCAAAAGATGCAACCTTTAGGGTTTTAAGTGTGTTCCTTAATTAGAAATATCTTCATCATTAAGTATATCTACATAACTTATATTTTTCCATTCTTTTATTAATCAATCTTACACTTACCTTTGCTTTGAAGACTATTTTTGCTCTAAAAGATTTTTATTCATTATTTTTTGTTCATATATGTTTGTGTTTTTGGAAAACATTTTAGATTTGATGTTTTCTTCTATTTTGTATTGAATCATGCTTGGAACATTTCAGAAGGTTAAATAACTCTCCTCATGATGGTCAGTTCTTGATTCATAATGAAATATATTTGACATCGGTAAAGAGATTTATAATGATTATTTTTCTCATGAAAGTGATATTTCTTCAAAGAAAATAATGTTTTTACTGTTATTGTTGTTGGGATAGTCATTGTAAATATTATTCCTCATACCCAAGGCTTAACAAAAATGAAATCTTTTTTTATTCATGTACAATATAGAGGAGGTTTCTTATAAAAGAAACATTTCCTTGTAAATATAGAAAACTATCTAACTAAAGAAAAACCAAGAAACAAGTAGGACTAAGTACCAATAGGAAAAACGTAAAGATAAATTTTTTACTATAACCAATTTTAAATACATGTGGGCATTCAATGAAGTAGGCCATTATGCTTAGAAATTTCTAACCCCATTTGGTTGTTCAAACATTTTTCAAGATTTTTGTATTCATGAGGTCTCTAAGGTCGATTTGGTTGTTTTGTGAGAGAAGTTCTTGATTAGTGATAGATATATAGAAAATCATCGTTAATGATGATTGATTTAATTTTTTATTTGACTATTTGTTTTCAAGAATTTTGATATTTTTATACTGAATAATTGAGTGAGGAGAGTTGTTCCAATATGTTAAAAAAATTTAGATCACTTAGGAGTCATAATGAAGGATAAAGTACAAGTTTCAAAGTGAACAATTCAAATATATTTATTTATCATAACGATATTATTTAAATGAACTTGTCAAAAGAATAAATAAAATTTATATCTACAAATATTTGTATGATAATTAGAAAAATAAAATATGAATTCTTATACTAAATTTAGATACAATGACCAAATATAAAATAAAATTGAATATAAAATAAAATATTAAACTACAAGAATTTGAAAGATAAGATGACCAAATATAAAAGAGAATTACATTTAAATGAGAAGAGTAAAGTGTTCAGACTTTCTAGCATGCAAACATTGTAGTTCTCATCAACTAAATAGTTATGATCAACCCACAAAATTATTCTTACATTAATAGTCAAAATGAAATAACTTAAAATCGTTGACTCCACTGTGAATTCATTGAATTAGAGCAATTAAGTTTCTTGCTTTAAGAAAGTTTTAATTGTGTTACCCTATTCATATAGGCATACAAAGTATTGGGAGTTCTCTTCACATCAATATTCAATCAAATTCTTCAATTATAATTGAATTAAAAAAATAATGTAATTAAATTATTAAATAAAAATAAGCAATAAAATTTTCTGTAAAAATGTTTGTATGTGTAAAAGTAGGATTTCAAAAGCAGTGGTGTTTTTCATAATGGGTTTTAGATAAAGGTGCGTAAGTTATCTAAAAATAAACAATTTAAGCTCTCACAAAAGTTTATTGATCCGGGTTTGACTTGAGTTACCCCAAAATTGATGCCATTTCTTGTTATGTACTAGTAGAATTAAGTTTCCCAATTTTGGATAGCTGAAGTCCATACAACAAACTTCATTTTTTCTAGTTTGATCTCCATAAAAGCTCTTAATTCTCTATCAATTGATTCTTCAACTAATACCTTCAAAACTAGCGATAAATAACAAAGATTAAGGGCAAGAAATTAACTTTAAACTTAAAGAATAATTTATTAAAGACCAAAATAAAAATGAACATAATTAAAGTGAAAAACATAAAAAATGTAAATAATTGTATCGAAAGTAGTATAAAAGAAATATGGATATTACTCGTAATAGTATATAAAGAACAAGATTATGCTAGTTTAATGATGAACTACCTAATTAGTTATTTAAAAGTGAATATTGAATAGTTTATATTAGCCTACTTACGTATACAATTTGCGTTAAAAAGAACTAATGTATTTTTGGACGAATTTTCCTATACAATTTTTCAAAGGAGGAAAATATGTTAAAGAATAATAATTTTTCCATAAATTAAAATGTTAAAAATAAAGGTTTAAAAATTATACAAGAAATTTTTTACAAATTAATTTCTATATAAACTAATTTCAAGTTTTTTCATATTTTTAAGAAAATATTCAAAGAAGTTCATCCCAACCAAAAAAATCGCAAGTCAATAAAAAGAAAATTAAAATTTAATTTTTAGACAATGTCAAATTTATAATAGATACTTCTAAATCTTTCTAGAAAATTTGCGTACTAATCTTTCTCGTTTTTTAGTGTCCAAGCCGCAAGGTTGAAAACATTCGTGCAAACCTGATTAACTTCTTCTCAATACTAGGCAAATGTAGTGGTACTAATTTTTTATTTTTTTTTATATTCGTTTCATTTGAGACATTAGCCATGTATTGATTAACATATATGTATTCAGCCTTTAATGTTATTAAGACATTAAATATACTTATTTAATTACTTTATTATACGTTTTTATAAAGATTTATATTTTTCTTTAAAAAAGATTTGAACCGAAAGAAAATATTAGAAAAATAAAAAAACGCGCGGAAGTGAAATGTTCGTTTCACATACTAGTTTAAACAATTGTCTTAAAGAATCTCTTGGCATAATTTATCTTTTTCATATATAATAATTAATTTGCTTCTGACAAATCTTTACGCTGTTTGGATTTGTTATATTGACAAATCTCCGAGAACACTTTGCACCTAAGAAATTCTACCAACGTTTGGTATACAAATATACTCCGAATGACCTCATGCTCGCATATATAGGATCAAATCATTCAGTATCTAATTAATTTTCTTTTTCCAACTTGTTAGAAAAGTTCCGAGAAACATAGCCACAAAATGGGAAAAGATAGATCCAAATTCTTGTTAGGTATTGCTACATTCTTTGTTTTGTTCATTTACATCTTCCTTTACTTTTACCCATATGCTCTTTCAGTTACAGTATTTGTTTCGAATTACTAATTAATTTGAGTTAATTTCAAATTACTAATTTAATGAGAGATGTACTACAAGGAGAAAAAACAGAGACAAGAACAGTAATTATTTCATTATTGGATTCACATTATACTTTCCGAAACACGGAATAAAGTTAAAGGGAAAGAAGAAAGAAGAAAGACAGAATGAAAATGAAGGCAGTGAGGAAGGTAAAGATTTTCACAATGCACAAAAAATCTTTCTTGACCTCAATCTACCAGAAAATTTATAATGCTAGTCCTATGAAAGGACCTTCACGATGATGTTGTTGGTGGGACACCTTTCTTCAACACCTCACCAGGAACACTGATCTCAAGCCCATAAAAATTGTCCGACGCTGATTTTGTACTATCCTTCATCGGCAATTCTTGACTTCCTTCTTTCCCTGTTTCTGTCGTGTTCGTACGGTCTTTGCTTTTGCCCCACACCACAGTGTAAAGTCCGCACACGATCAGAATAGCTCCAAATATACTGAGAACCAGAAACAAGTTTAATTAGCACATTAATAATGAAATATTTGATGCTAATTAATGTTTTTATGAGATAACACAAACCTTCCAAGATGAACTTGCTCGGCTAAAACAAGGGAACCCAATGCAGCGGTGATGATCATACATAGAGGGCTGAAAGATGTCACAAACACTGGTCCACGTTCTCTGGTTACAACCCCTTGTACATAGTATGCCATTCCAGAACAAATCACCCCCTGGTTATTATTTATCACAAATTTGTTAGTTGAATCATTAACTCAAATCATTGGCTTTAGCCTTAATTAATTACTAAGGAAATTAAGGTACTCACTGAATACACACAAGCAAGAAGCCTTGAATCCCAGCCTATCACCCATACACTATAGTCTCGTTCAAATATAAGGGATGCGATTGAACCCTCAATGATTCCCATTACGCAAATCCATGCAGTGAGTGAAAGTTCTGCTGGGTACTTCTTCAAAGTGAATGACTAAATCCACAAAAGGGTAACACAAAGTCAGATTATTTCTTAATTACACTTTAATAATTTCTTTTTTACTTGATTACTTGGTAAAAAAGAGAATATATATGTTTATAACGATTTGTAATTAATGTGACATGTGCTTACTTGCAAAATGAAGAAACCAGCCCAACTGGCACAACTTGATATGAGCATGACTGTGCCAACCACCCAGTGTTGATCAGAGGGTTCAGTGGTACTGCTGCTAGAGTTGCTGTGGTGGCTGATGGCCCCTCCACCCTTTATGATTTGAAAGGCAGGGCCTTTGTACAGAGTCATAACCATAGCTCCTGAAACTGTTATGACCGTTCCAATGACCTTGGCTAGGCTGTGAAATTTTCTCAAGTTCACCTTCTCCAGCCTGGTTGGCACAATAATTTTCATCTCGTTAATTAGATTCACTAGAATAAATCTTCTACAGTGAATAACAAAGAAAAGAATGGAAGAATCTTATTTGATATCCATGTGTCTTGACAAAAGAAAATACTGTTGTTTAATCCAAGTTGCATAAACGACAGCGTTGGACCACATGGAATCTCATCAATCAAGTTTTTAATTAATATTTTAAGAATGGAGGTTGCAAAGAGTGTGTATGGCACATAATAGTTTGTGACATCATTTGTCATGCATGCAGAGTGGCTTCCACAATGTTGGATCCTATTATTCTGTGGAATGCAACTATAGCCTTTTCCCTTTGCGTAAGAACATACACTTGCATTAATTATAAGGGTGAACAGTGATGAAGCTTTTACCCGAAAACGAGAGCCATTATGAAAGTAATGGCCGGGAGGACATTAACTGTGGCGGATGCAAACGTTGTTGAAGTCATTTTCATCCCCATGTTGTACAAGTTTTGATCTAGCACTGGCCTGTTTCATTTCATCAAATCAAATTATAAACAAAATCTTATATTGGGCTGAACGTGTATATATATTCTGTGAAAAACGAATATAGATCATGAAATATTTTGTGTAGTTCATGAGGAAATAGCAGATAAAGAAAATAAAATAATTTATTAATATGTATAGACAAGCAAAAATATTTAGTGATAATTTGATTTAATTAACATAAACTTTCTTTATCCTATCCCCTCCAAATTATATGAACTCTCTTCTCGTTTTAATGTTTTCCCTATCAAATACTATATTACTGTTGAATTTCGAAAAAAAGAAAAACAATATCTTTAGGTCTCACTTTGACATGTGTGCATCGCATTAATTTTTGAAACAAATACCTATTTTCTAAGTCTTACGCACTCAATTTGTATTTATTTGTTGTTCATATCCTATGAATTCGACCTCTAGTACGGACCATGTTACCATCAACACACACATGCCTTTGATATTATTTCCGTAGCCAGGTTTAATTAAAATAATAAAAGGAATTAAAATTATTGGGATGTAAGAAAGTAATGAAATTATGATTGGAAACATTGCCTTTTGTTAATGATTATCTCTGGTGTATCACTTTCCTCGCTATGTGTCCGCTAGAAAAGGTGGAGCATTATGAAGGTCACTATCAGGTCATAATCTCATTTTATATTAGTTTTAGGTTATACATTAATATCTATATCTATACATCCATATATATATATATATATATATATATATATATATTATTTCTCTAACGATTTCGTTTTCATGAAAATGTTTTCGTAGTAGCAAATTTAATAGACCTGATATGTTAAAATTATTATTTATGCAGAATATATGTATGTGTTTGTTAGTTATATATACAGGTATCTTGTTAATGTATTCGTTCATTTGATTTTAAACTTGAGGGTTTATTTGTAAGAGTCATTGACATGTATTATTTGTTTCTGTTCTTAATCTTTTATTTATGGTTGCCACATAAATAAGAAAACAGTGCAAGAGTGAAGCAAGTGTAAGCATGAATATTATAAAAAAAATTAAGAAATCAAATCCAAGGTGAATATTTTATTGTTTGAGTACTTATTCGTAGGAATCGTGTAATTTTCGTCACAATTAACAAAAAGGAATATAAGTTTATGCTACTTCAACGAAATGAATACACAAGAAAAGGTTATATTATATGTTTAGCCAGTTATTATGCATGCATGCATGCATGTGAGATTAAAAATGTTATGACGAATGATCCAATCCATGAAGAGACTGAGAATAAACGAGTTAAACGTATATGGTTTGATCAAGAGGCTTACTCAAGGAAACCAAGTGCCACTATCCTTAGGAAGATGGGAAGAGTCATCTTTGGTCTTATTTTTCTGCAAAGATTGTGAACCAAAACAAAACCTTAGGATTAAGCTGATGCGGGGAAGAAAGTAGTACAAAGGTGTTGGGAATTAAGAACAACAAAAGCTGGTAGTAATTAGTGGACACACACACATGTAGACTCTGAAAGATGAAAAGAGAAAGAAAGATACCTTTCAAGGACAAGTGCAAAAGGGACCATGATAATAGCAGCAACTACATGACGGTATACTGAGAGTATCCAATGACTCATGCCATGCTTGAAAGAAACCATAGTGATGATATACATGCCTGAGTAGCCAAACTGAAGGGACAATATAGCAAGGTAAGGCTTCAACTTGCGAAGCCCTTGGCTTAACTTACCACCACCATTTTGGTCCTCCATCTTCTTTGTATGCACCAAGGTGACACACAAAACACACACAAACTCTCTCTAACAAGTTATGTGTTGTGATATTGAGTTTGTGGGTGACCCTCAAAACGAGAAACGCCCTTTTTATAAGCCAAAAAAGCAAAATAATTTAAAAAGAAGACCCCGTTTCACACAACACCTTAGTTGTCCAAGGCACTAATTCTCCCACTTCAATTTTCACCCCCAATGATTCCCCCTCACCCATTTCCCAATACAAACAGATATTCCTAACAATTACTTGAAGGGGCAGAAAAGGTGAAGCAGATATAATCTGTCTCTGGAGAAATCATTTTTATTGTCCTCTTATTACAATTTCTGTTTCTTTAATATATAAATTTTCTGTTTGTTTAATTTATGGGAAGTGGGAGGTGTTTGATTCATTGACCAACAAATGGAATTTAGGTTTAGTGCTTGGTAATGACGCCAGCAAATATGTTCCTATGTGGTGTTAAGTAAGAGTGGGTGTTGTATATGTGGACACCATTTACAAAAGAGGATCAGTAAAAAATCATTCGTTAATTAGACATCTTTTACCTACGTTAAATATATAATATTGCATATTTTAGTATTTATCAAAATTTAATAATAACAATTAATCTTAAGCCACTTGTTTCTATATGCACACATGTTTGTTAATGATTGTAATGTAATCAAATTTGAATTTAACATATATAGAATCTCATGCTCAAATCTTGTTGGAGTGGGATTAAAATATATTGTAGCATGGATATTAACTCAAACAAAATTATTAAATACCCATTACATAGCTGAATAAAATTCTCCATTTGCGTTATACCCACACACCATCTTGTAATTCGAATATGTATCTTTGTCCCGTGATTAAAATACGACGACTTAAAAAGTAAGTCTTTCAAATAATAATACAAAATTCAAGTGAATCTAGGCGGTAGAAAGATTTTAGGTTAGTTTGTGGTAGTGGGAAACTAGGATGATGGAATGAAAATATTTGTTGGAAAGTTGGCATAAAGAATAAAATTCAGTTATGGAAATACGAAAGAATTTTTGTCAATCAAACCATAAGGAAGTAAGGGTAGTTGGAGAGTGAATTGGTAATAAGTGAGAGTGGGTGCTCACTTGGAGAAGAAGTTGGTTTGAATAGGAAAATCAATAGTTGAAGAGTTCTTGCAACTGATTCAAGATAATGTGCTAAGATGAGATATGAAGGACAAATGAATATAGAAAGAAGAAGATAATGCTAAGTATACAATCAAATCAGTTTATAATAGGATTAAGAACAACATAAAAAGGGATCATGAAGCTATGTTTGATGCATTTTGAAAAGTACGAGCCTTACTCACATCCAAGATGTGTGTTTGAAAAGTATTACTTAGCAACACGAGACAATTTGTTGAAAAAAAGACTAGAACTTTAAGATAGTATGTGTGGTTTGTAGAGCTACTGTAAAATTAGTTAGTCACTTATTTTTTTACATGCGGGTTACAAGTTTAATTTGAAAAATTATAGATAGGTGGATTGGAGTGCATCAATGCACCACTTTCTAGTAAAAAACTATTTCCTAGGTTTTCAACCAATAGGGTGCTGTATGAAATGTAATTTTGTTTCAAAATGTGTGAATGACACATATATGAACAATATGAACTAATAAAAATAATGTTTTGTCTTGAAACTGAAGGTTTGATGTAGAAAAGATATTCACATAATTAGGAAATGCAGGAAAACCACCTTCAATTATTTTGTTTGGTATCTATCTTAATAGAATAATGAATAATTCATGATTCTTCACACGAGTAAAATAATAAAATTATTCATAGTTCTTTTATATCAAAAGAAGATTGTATAAAACTAAAAAGTTTTAGAGAAGAGGAGAGTTTATCAAACCATTACTAGCTTGCTTCAATTCGCATAAACTTCATCAACCTACAAACTGATTCAATTTTGATAGTTTTAATTCCAGGAGGTGGAACCATGTAAACTTCTTCATTAACTCACCATATATCAAGTTGCTTTAAAAACCAGTTTTGAGTGACTTTTAAAGCTAAGAGTAATCTTAAGGTGGTAAGTTTGACAACAAGTGAACAAATATCCAATTAATCACAATACCTTCAAGTTGAGTATATCCTTTTACAACAAACTTAAGTTTGTACATTTCATTTCGTCATTTGTATTGTACTTAATCTTATAAACCTATATACAACCGGTGGTTTCTTTTCATAAGAAAACTCAACAATGCATCTAAGTTTTATTTTATTCTAAAGCTTATATCCCTCTTTTCAAGATTTCTCATCATTTTTGAGACTCAACAACCTCTTCATAAGTTTGAGGTTCTTAATTAAAAGACAAAGTTAAAGTAAAGTTAAGTTGTTTTGTAAATAGTTTGTCATAAGCAAAAGAAGTTGTTATGGAATAACCAATTTTGTCATATTTTTTTTTCAAATTCTGAGCATTAATGCAATTCATTAATTGACAGTGATAATCTTTCAAAAAATTGGGTATTCTTCTATTCCTAGTAAATTTTCTTATATTTTCTCTGCTCTTTTCTAGTTTATTATTCTGATTTTCATTTTGATTATGAGTATACTCATCTCTAATTTTTTTTTCTGATTTTCATAGTTTATTATTCTGATTTTCATTTTAATTATGAATATATTCGTCTCTAATTTTTTTTTTCTGATTTTCATTTTTCATTATGAATAATCATCTCTAATTTTTTTTCATTGTCACTAATAGGTTCACAAAATAATTAAAATAATTATAATATGTTGATTATTCTCTATAATGGTATCACAACTTTTAATGTAAGAAAACTAATGTTCGTGAAAATTTATATATTTTAAAAAAATCTTTATTTCAAATATCAAGAACAACGTAATCTTTTATGTCCATCTTATACTAAAAAGACACACATTTTCTAGTTTTCGAATCCAATTTTAGATCTAACTCCGTGGATGTTAGAAATAAAACGTAATAATTCAAAAACTTTTTAAGCTATATAAATAATTATGAAGTTGTTTATAAACTAATTCATAAAGTTTTTTTTTCCTAAAATATTAAATGGAAGTCTATTTATCAAAGATACAAAATAAGAGGAATGTTTGATGGAAACATCATACTAGTAGGTTTACTTTTGAGTAATTATTGAATTAAATAGATGACATTTCTGTAAATTAAAAAAAATCAAATATCTAGATCAATTGATATAGTATCATAGTATGTTGGTTATTAGAAAAACTGATACAATATGGGGTGTCGAGGCGTATATGTTAGTTAGCAGAGATGAAAAGTCTTTTCCTTTATTAGATTACCTGCATCATATGCATATGCCTTATACATATATAAAAAATTACACTTAATTTTTTTTAATATATATTAATAATTCATTATTACTGGTATTAAATATTATATTAATACTTAAATAATATCAATAAAATATAAAATATATTAATAATGTGTATATTATATTCATATTTAAATAATATCAATAATATTTATATAAATATTGGTTTATATCAATATATTTCAATATCTAAAATATCATATTATAGTAACAAAAATGTGAACAATATTAATTTATAAATTTGTTTTATAAGTATTAATTATATTCATATTTAATAATAATATAGTATTAATAACAGTTTACATAGTAATATATTTTAAGTAATGTATATATATATAATAATAATAATAATGATAATAATAATAATAATAATATATAAATTCTCTTCGTTTATATATTTTTTAAATACATATATAATTTTTTATATATTAATACAATTAATCAATTATATATATATATATATATATATTAAAATTTCACAAATATTTTTTTAAACAGAAACATTCATAGTATTTTTCAAATATGTAAATTTGTATATAATTAAAATTTATTGATGGAACAAAATTGGTGCATAAATGTTGTATGTAATGGTCCAATTAATTATCGGTGGATGTACTCCTTAGGTAACATAAAATATATTTGTGAATTATAATTCATAAGATATGGTTTTCAAAACAGTTGCGATTTACATCAATCAAAAATAATTGGATCGAGTTTCCGATAACTATTATCTGACTTAAACGCCACTTAAAGGATCAGACGAAAATGTCACTTGTCCCTTCTCTTTTTAGATGGCATGCAACTTATATTTTAAGTGCATTTGTAACCAAACTTGAAAGGAAATTCAATTTGATTTTTTTTTGTCAGAAACGGAAAGTTGTCTTAATTTTCAAACTCTCTTCTTTCTAAAAGTTTTCTTTATATCTTTAAATTGAAAAACTTTGTTTAAAGTTCAAAAGTCTTAATCAAGTTGAAGATCAAGTTTTACGTTTGATATAAATGAGTAAGAAAAATGATATATAAATTAAAATTTGTCTTTAACGTTTTTTTTTTAAATTATCTTTAGATCTATTATATAGATTTATGGGTTGAAAATGATACATTAATTTAGATTAGCGTGGAAAACGAAATGAGTGAAAAGTGAGAAGTGAATAAGAAGTAAGGTTCTTTAGATGATCTTTGCATTGAAGAAAAGTGAGAGGAGAGCAACTAAAACTAAGTGGAAAGTGTATACTAGATTTTAGTAATACGATAGAAAAAAAGTTAAATTAAGTAAATAATATAATAAATTACAAAAATACTCTTAATTTAATTCTAATAAAAATGGACATTAATTAAAATTTAAAAATGATTAGTTGTAAAGTAATTAATTTATAAAATTAAAAAGTATTTAAATTTATTTTATTGATAACATTCCATAAAAATACATGGATTTAAAGAATAATTAAAATTTTAATATAATCTTATATTTCTGTCTAACTTTAAGATATTTAGTTACATTTCATTTTATAAGAAAAATGGAAATCACTAATATCAAATTAAGCATAGTGATTAAAGATTTCAAGATTGATTTAAATAAACAATGACATATAATACTTTCCTTTCATATTAACTAATGCATGTCCTTATGAAATACAATTGAGTAATTTACATGTAACTGTGGAATATAATTAATCAATTAATTTCTAATAACAAACATGTGTTACAATCTTTAAATTGGTGTAATGAACATTTTAATTCTGTAATTTCAACTTTAATAAAAAATTTAATTATTGTAATTAGAAATTAATTGTATTAAATAATAAAATTGCAATAGTCACAAAAGCATGTGTGCATAATTTGACTGTGCACTTATGTATATTTGAAGGTTTAAGGTTGCACATGAAAATGAAAATAATGATGTGGGGGCATATAATAGTGTATTTTCGGCATAACCTTCTCCACCATTTTCATTTATATGAATGCATGCATGTGTAATCTCACAAAATTAGGTCAATTAGAAAGCCATAAGGGTAAAATTGTTCTTATCACCAAGTTTCTCCTCTTTTCTTCACACAGCATAGCGATACTCTTATTTTTTCTGTCCCACCAATTTTGCTTAAACCTTTATATCCAAACATGAACAATACATCGTCTTTTTTTTTTTTTTTTCTTCATCTACATTATTTATGGATTCAAATAAATCATTCATCTCTTACATTAAATTGTTGAAAATTCATTAATATTAAATAATCTCAATAACTTAAAAAAACTTAATTTTCCGTGATTTCAAAACATTATATAATAATATCAATATTTTTTTATATGTGTGATATAAAAATCATTTAATTTTATCATTAACTTTTTACATATTTTTGAAATGAAGATTAAGAGCTAATCACTAACAAATAAAATGATCATGAGCATTACAAGATGTTAGGTATTCAAGTGTAAGTATATTAAGTAGTGTTGAGTATCTAAGTATGCGTCTAAGTTTCACATTGGGTAAAAAAGAGAAAGTTGAGCAATATATAAGAAAGAAGACCTATAAATCTACTATCTTAAGGTTTTGGGTTGAAGGTGGTGTCATTCCCTTGGACCCATTTCTCATTATTATGAGATCTCCTCGGTTATGTCCCTCAGGAGTTAAAAGGAAAATAAACAAAAGAAAAAAAAATATACACATATATCTCTAATAAAAAAAGTATGTAATGATATTTTAATATTTTTACAACAAAATATACTTTTCCTTCCTCATTTCTTAAGTAACATTTTTTTTAATTTAAATATATCCACATCAATAATTGCAAACTAACCTCACTTACTTTTATTAAATACATAGTTATGTCATTTTCATTGGAAGAGTTATTTTATGATGTTATGATTGAATTGTTGTGAGTTCCATTGTATCATATATTTTTTAATATTTATTTTATAAGTTTTACTGGAGTAAAGGTCTTGTAAGACTTAAACTCTAGTTAATATTAACGTTTTATTTGTTGAGATAAATATATGTTTTAAAATCGATTTATTTATTTATTTATTTTGAGTCATATTTAAAGTTTGGTGTGTTAAATTTATATCATATCAATCTGTTACTTTCATAAAAATGTTTTATAGAATCTTAAGTTTTAAGTTTATAAGGGTATTTATGATCCTCATAATAAGATGTCTGTAATTATTTGTGGAGGTTGTAATGTCAAAGAATGTGAGAGATTTGAAAAAAAATATAAAAAAATTGCAAAAATAATTAACAGAATAATTATATCAACAAAAACATAATCAAAATATATAAATCAAAACAACCTCTTCATTTATATATAATTACAAATCTAAAAATAAAAACTCGCGCTCATGTTTAAATAACCCAGTGTCACTTATCAGTGTGATAATAAATTATGTATTAAAATATATATGATGATAATTTTTAGTTAATTAAGAATGTAAGAAAATAATCTGACAATACAGAATCACTGAATTCGTAAAAAAAATATGTATCTTCCTGAATTTGGTTTGATTAATATGTAAAGCAAGAATGCATGTGCTGTTGTAAAAAAAAAAAAAAAAAAGATGCATAGAATTTAAAGAAAATTGTTGAAATCTGTTTCCACAAATCTTGTTCCTGCTCATGCATGTATCGCATGAGATTCAACGCATAAGAAAACTGATAGATTTATGTAATTAATCAAGTGTGTGTGGATCAACGTTTATCACAATAAGATGAAAATATAAAAATGTCCTTTCACTTATCTTCAGCAGTTCTTTGAAGGCATGGAAAACGTTCTCATGTTCATTCAAAAGTTGAGTAAATGTTTAATTTGTTCTTCTCAAATTATAATGGGTCACTTGCTATAGTTTGATATTCAAAAAGTCACACGTGACTTAAGTCATAACATTATTGAGTTTTTGAAAATTTAAGTGATAATAAATAATTTGGTTTGAAACTAAAGTGACGGTAGGTTGGTTTATTTTGAATTTTATTATTTTTAGAGATTAACGTGACAGTTCATATTTCAGGATTTAAACGATGATTTTTATTTCTTTAAGAAAGTTTCATGGAGAAGTTTTAAATAAACGAAATAAAAGTAACGTTTTAATAGTGATAATATGATTTTATTCAGTGAGATTAATGAAAATTCATTGTGGTAATCAAAACATTCTTTAGTGTATTTTAAATCATGTTCAATTTTGGTCTCTTTAATTCAATTTTTACATTTTCAATTATTTAAATTAATCCTCTCACTGTAAAATTCCATCCGATATCAACAAAATGTAACAAAAAGGTGATGTATTATCCATTGATATAAATTAATAAACAAAATATCCATAGAATATTTAAATAGTAAAAAATATCACAAATTAACTTATCTTTAAAAACTAATAGAGATAGGAGATTACTTAATTTTAAATTTCAAATTTCAAAGATTACATCAGCTTAAGAAAAGTGTAACAGCTAATTTAGTATATAAAAATAGATGAATTATGTTGTTAATTATAACAAGTAGGGTTTAGAATAGCAGAATGATTGTTATAGTCGAGATAAGCATTGTGGTGGTGGATACATTAGTGGCTAAAACTGTGGGTTTTGAATTTATTATTTATACGAATAATGGTTAGGAAGGAAGCATAAATTTGTGGGTGTGATGGCCCAGAAATTAAAGGTGGTGGTTTCGTGTTTGGATTCCATCTTGCAATGAGGTTAAGGTTGGTGGAATCCCACCCACCATGCAAAAATATTGAGAAAGCACTACCAAATACTAATTTAATTCATTATTATACACTATTTATGTTTATGTGAAACTAATTCATTATTCCATGCTTGATTCATTATACTTATATCAGTTCATTGCTTCTTAGTATTATCCATGATTAATTTTTAATGAAGAGTCTGATTAGTCTAAATACACTATATACTTTCTATAATAACATATGCTCTATTGTCCGCATCTCCTTTTCCAAATTGTGGTTGAAGATACTGTGATTTATTTATTCATATTCTTCCATGAATGAGAATATAAAATGCTTAGCATTTATCAATCTGTCTCAAGTCAAATCAGTGCTGACAATTCGAATGGATCTTATTTTACTTTATGGGTACGGATCTCAGTTGTTTATATATACAATACAATGTCAAAGCTAAACTAACCACAAACAGTGGCATGGTATCTAATTAGGGTTTTGTTAATTGCTATTCTTAAGGTAATGAAATTAAAGATGAAAGGATTCTTAGAAGTTTATAATATTTAAGTCATTAAATTTTTTCACAAAATTAAGGTTTATAAAATTTGTTTTGTAGAGAAAAATCAATGGGGGGAAAAAGTATGAAATAAAAATAAATAATATTGCTAAAAAGATAGAAAGAAAAATTGTAATATAAAAATATTAAAAAAGTTTAATTCTTTCGTTAAATGATGGTTAACTAATTAAAAAATATTTAATATATAACTTTAAAGCTATAAAATAAGAAGTGTTACTAAATTTATTTATTCTTAAAAGTTAGAGAACTAAATTTTTAATTCAACTCATATAAATCAAAAAGTTGACTAGAAAAATTTAGAAAAAATAAATAAGTTTATGTCTTATAGATAGATCAATACTAGAGTTAAGTGTTTTTACAAAAAAAATCAGATTATTTGTATGCTTTACAGCCAATACACTTATAAAAAAATTGTGTGAATTTTTTATATTCAATTTGCACTATTCGCATAGTAAACGAGTTTAATTCGCACACTATCCACAATATTCATATTAAAAACAATAATGAGACTCAAACTTAAACATTATTGGATTAACATATTGAATTAAAAAAGTTAATAGTATTTTATCTTATTTTGAAATTCTTTTATATTTTATCATGTAATTTAATATTTAATATTTTTGTATTTGGATTAAATTTTTTTATTTTAATTATATTTAGACTGAAGTGGTGTGAATAATATATGATAATTTCTTTTAAGTATATTTTGTACATGAGCATCTGGGTTCATGTAGCCTGTAAATTGTAAGGTCTATAAAATTAAAGTTTATTTAAGAGGTGCTAGAAAATATTGTTTTATAATATGAGTATATACAAATATATGTCTAAAGAGACAACTCCGACAATATATATATATATATATATAGAAATATGCATATAAATCTTATATAAACATTTTTTTTTTAAATTCAAACAAGGTTTAATGTTTTTCCTGAAAATTTATATGAGAATTTCTGAATGGAGCGTAGGAAGAGAAACATGGATGTGGAAAGTAGAACCAAATAAAACATATTTATTAATAATAACTGGGCGTTAATGTTTTTAAAAGTAACATAATCCAAAACAGAACAGTGAATTTTAGATACTGGCTAATAATTGGCATATGAAGATACAGAAAAGGCAAAGCATTGATCATATTATTTGATAAAAGTAAAACTTTACAAACTTTTGGACTACTAATTTGTATGCACATGATAGTAAGCAAATGCAGTTGTCGGTGTTGGTCCAAATCACTGTTTAGCTAACTATTTTTTTCATACTAAAGAGTTTTGACCTGTTATTTAAATTTAACACTAGTGTAATAATTGCTATCTTTTACGCGTGTTATAAAGTTTATAATTTACAATTTCTTATCCCATACTTTTTGAATATATTTCTTAATTGTTTTTTAGTTATGTCATTCAATATTTACATATGTATATTAATATATTTTGCAAGGCAAATAGTTTCTCTCAATAGAGACACCAAGTTGTAACCTTACCTTGTTGAGAAATTTATCCATGCTACATAAACTAATTTTAAAAGAGTAAACTAATCTTTATATCCAAACTCGTAGGTAATGCTATAGTTGAATACTAGTGTTAAAAAAGAATAAAAAGGCAAAGATTAACGACTTTGATGAAGCCAAGGACAATTTATGAAAAGTAAAATAGATTGACAGTAGGATTACACCATTTTGATGAAAAACCGCGGGTCCTTCCTCTCTTCATTCTAGTTTGCGTTTTCAAACACTCTTTGTTTCACATTCTTAGCAGTATTTTGTACTTTAGTTCTATAATTCTTCTAAACCAATATTAAAACTAAAGGGAACACATTTCAATAAAATCCACAATTTATGTTAAGAACCAATTATAGTGTCTAATAAGGATGATTTTCAAAAATTAAAAGATTAAAATTTTAAGTTCCGTTTAGTATATAAATTACAATGTTATTTATTTAGTAATTTATTTTACAAATTTTATTTTTTATAAGCTTCCTTTTTTCATATTTTCTCTACTTTTTTTTTTAAATCATGAAACACCTTCTTATTATTTTATGGATAAAAGATAACAAATTGGTCATATTTTTATTTTGAGTAAGTTTTTTTTCTTCTTTAGATCTCAATTTCTTCTTTCTAATGATGCTCACATGTATACATTTTATGAGTATAAATTTTTTTTATAAACACACATATATATATATATTAAGAGATTTAGGTTGAAAGGATGAAAATTAGAAAAATAGTTAATTTTAAAGTATATATAGATAGATTAAGTTTGACACAAAAGAAAAAATTTAATAAAATTTAAATTTCACATAAAAAAGGAAATGATAAAATAAACAATAAAACCTTTTTAATAAAAATCTAAAATCCATTCGTTTAAGTTTTTTTTTTGTTTGTTTTTTGTTTTTGGTTTTTTGAGTGCATTAGGACTTATGAAAACTGGTATATTTATACACACCCTTTCATTGTTAACAGAAATTTAGTTTTTTGTGTGTATTTTATTTGTTTATGTTTATTTTTATTTATTTTTGGTATTCTAAAGAGAAGTGCATAAGTAGGTTTAGAAAGGTGAATTCCTTAAATACTTATTTTTTGATGCAATATTGTGTATAAGGGTTAGAACATCCTGAAGTGCTTTTTTTATTATTCATTTATTTTTTGGTGTTAAAAAAAAACTGTTTTATAGAAATTCGAATAACATAGTTATTGGGTGGAGAGTGTCAGATTTGTTTACAAATTGAACATGATAGAGTAGAGTTTGCAACAACTCGATCGTATAACTTGATCAGACCAAGTGCGGA
>Ga0099825_1001399_pt1 | contig 30696 bp, 14 predicted proteins | sample SiratroredBW_FD_76838 | JGI IMG/M metagenome (GOLD analysis project Ga0099825, IMG submission 76838) | Root nodule microbial communities of legume samples collected from California, USA - Siratro red BW | ecosystem: Host-associated > Plants > Roots > Nodule | place: USA: California | collected...
AATAATATTTTAATAAAAATTTTAATTTTTTTTTATATATATATATATATATATATATATATATATATATATATATATATATATATATATATATATATATATATCACAATATAAAATATATTATTTAGTGTCATCTTTTAATTGGATAATTTTACTTTTTAATAAATAAAAAATACTTTATTTATTTATTTATTAAAATAAATAATTAAATATTTTTTTTTATTTTCAAATAATTGAATAACTTATCCTTTTAAAAATGATTACTATACAATTTTTTAATATTATTTTTGTAAAATTATATATGTGTATACACATATATGTTATTACTTTATATATTTTTAATTAATTACTTATAAAAATAATAAAATTATATTATTTTAATGTAATAAAAATGTGGATATGGGTGGAAGTTAATGTATTTTTAATTGAATATAAACGTCATTGATGCATATAATTTAAAATCTGCTAAACAAATACGCTTATGATGGAAAGTTTGAATGATTTGAATGCTTATTGTTACTTTAAAGTTTATGAAAAAAATTATAACAAAAATTATGTAATACTGTAATTTGATCAACTTGAAAAAAAAAATAGTACAGCTCACGAACAATAAAAAAAGTTACCATTATCTATACAACTTTGTTTAAAACCAAATTTTAAATACTTTATATTACACGAAAAATACAAAGTTATACTCAAATTTGATTCTCATAAGATAGTTTATCTATTATCTGGTTAAAGTTAATTATTTTTAAAACGAGTTGTTCATAATATTTTTTTAAAATTTATCGCAGACATTGTAGTTTACTAGCTTTTGAAAAGCTGGAGTTATCATACAAATAATATTTTAATTTTTCGTATTATTACTAAAACTCATTTCATTCTCTAAATCTTTCTCAATCATAATTCAACACATTGATATGTATAGCAAAATGATATTAAAGAATATATATATATATATTCATGTTTTCTAGATATTTATATAAACTTTATTAAATATGTTTTAATCTATGCAATTTACATCATCAGATATCACACATTCATTTAAATAAGGATTCACATATTATGCTATGTTTGAGACCTGAACTAAATTCATCTTATATAATGTTAACTCATACCTTCTAGTAATTTACATCATCAAAAATCTGTTATATCATAGATTCATTTAAATAAAAATTCATTTATGATTCCACGTTTGAGTTGTAAACTAAATTCATTTTATATAATGTTTACTCATACTTTTCAATGGCAATAAACATCATTTGAAATCATAATATCACTTAATTCTCTGAATAACTGTGAAAAATATGAATTCCATGGATAACTAAGATAAATAATAAACATAGTGCAGCATTAACAAACTTAAATCCACAATATTTTAAGCAACATTTTTCAAACCAACCAAGGTTCCCAATAAATTTTGGTCAAAAACTACACAACAACTTCATTCCAAATTTTCTTGGGGCACCCTTTAAATTTCTTCCCTGATAAAAAAAATTATATAAATACTGAAAATAATTTACAATGATGCCACCAGTTTCTTTGAATGTAGATGCCTGTGCCAAATCACTAGTTGATTTGAAGAATTCACCATCCAATAGAAAAACAAGCACATGACCCGCATCGAAAAATAGATATTGTAAATTAACGATAAACCAAACCAACAAAGTCAATTTCAGTAATAAGATTCTAAAGAAAACCAACCAAAAATACTCAATTTCAGTAATAACTCTACACAAAATAACATATGTAAAACCAATATTGTTTTTATTTACTCATCTTAAACCTAATTCAAATGTAAAGTCAATAATAACAATTATATCATATCAACTACAATTTTGACAACAATTTATTTTTATATTCAAACAAACATGTAAATTACACTTTGAGGTAACTTCCCTTTGGTGATTCACTCACCTTGACAACTCTAAAATACACAAAATAATACATATAAAGCTTAGTATTCATAGTAAAACCAATATTATTTAATTTACTCATGCTAAACCGTAAAGTCAATAATAACTCCAAATTCAATCAAAGTAATTAAATTACAATAAATCAAAATTTAACAAAACTTTACTCTCATATTTAAATAAACAAATAAATTATATTATAGTTTAAGAAAACTGTCCATACTTGAGAATGAAAATTACTTAGAACCCAAAATAATTACTATAAGTAGCAAAGAGGTTTCAAAATTTCTAAAGACTTAGTACAATATAATACAATTAGCTGAGAGAAGAACTTTTTTTTTTAACTAATAAATCTATAAAAAAGCTGTACTGTTAACTAGAAAAGGGATTTAAGAAATATTTTAGAGTGAAAGTCTACTTACTCCAAAATTACAATTTGTTCGAATAAGAATGATTTGAGCTAATTTACTATTAATCTACTGCTACACTAAATAGATAAAAATTAAAGTTAGATTTTAAAAGAAAAGGAATAACTTATGGGAGAGAAGGAAAACTTTTGAGAATAAAAAAATAAGAAGAGAAAAAAAGGAAAGAAAAGAAAATAAGAAGCGAGAAGGAAAATGAAAGGGCAGAGACCCATGGACCTTAAAAAACTGTATGTGCTATTTCCTCGGGTTTCTAAAACATAATGTTAATTTATTTCGACATTTATCGTGGAAAAATTAAGGTGGCAAAAGAGGGATGAGTTTTTTTAAATTAAAAAATAAAATAAAAAATAGCGTATTTTTTTTTAGTTTATACTGTTTAAAAGATGTAGATATATAATAATATTATAACTTAAATAATTAATACTTGTAAATTAATTTTAAATTATTAATTATAATAAATTAATTTATCATATAAAAATAATAAGTATTTTAATTTATTCGATTAGAGATATTAATTAATCAATTAAAAGTTTAAAAAATATTTATATGATTAAATATATTTTTAATATGTATACACATATAATTATTTTTAAAATACAACATTTAAGAAAATAAAAATTAAAAAAATAGATAAATAATTTATCTTTTAATAAATACAGATCAAGATTTTTAATCTATTTTATTACAACGAATCAGATCGTCTTATCCTACTTTTGAAGGTTCAATAATAGATTAGATGAAAATGATTGAATTGACCAGTTTTGCCACCTCTAAACAAAATTGAAGTGTCACTGTTAAAGCTTTCTTCTTCATCTTTTAAAAGAATTTGACATTTTCCCCTTCAAAGACGATTTGTCTTGGAAGGTCTGTTTTATCTTAATTAAGCCTACCTCATAAGCATATACTTAAATAATTAGATAAACCGTTATTAGAATTTAAATAATTTCGAATAATAATGATTTAGGCTGGAAACAACACAGGTTAGTAAAGACAAAAATAAAATATAAATCATGCAAAAAATGAAGTCTGCAAGTGGTCAACGAAAATAAGAACAAAAACTTACATCACACAAAATAAACTGAATACAAGGAAAGTCAAAACTGAGCAGTTTTCTGTATGTGTATAAAGTAATAGGCAAGCATAATATGAATTCTTCATGTTTCGAAATTATAGTCTGCAACATTATTATAGTAAAAAATTATTTGCATTATGTCATAATTTTCGAAATGAAAGGGTGTTTCTTGCTGCGTGTGATTGAGTTTTGTCAACGTAGGTTTAAGAGAGCATGTTTCTTGCTTCATAAGTAATTTTTAATATTGACTAAGTTAATCTCCTCCATTATTAGATTTTTCAAACAAATAACTTCATACGGATTAAAAATAAAATAAAATCTTATATTTATCAGAAGAAGAACAATAATTTAGTAAAGAATAATACTAAATAGTTCTCTATTCATCAGACGATGTAAATAAATTTAATTCAAAATATGCCAGGAATTTGTTTTTTCACTTTGAAACCAAACCAAATTAATCAGAATCAGCTTGATTTTTTAATTTAACTTTTTTTTTTCTCTAAATTTGAACAAACTCAATAACTCCAATTATTTTTTAAATTTAGATTAATTTATTTTAGAACTTGTTATTTATTTTTTCTACTTATGTTATTTTTTTCCCTTTTTCTCCGTTTTAATATAATCTTCTAATGATCTTTTACAGTACTATTGAATGTTTTGATTTTTTTTTTCATTTTATTAGTAATTTATTTTCAAATATTTTGAGAAAAATGAATGAAATATATATACAAATTTTGGTAGGAAATAAAATACATAAAGTAATAATATAAATATCAAACATAAAATAAAAGAAATATTTAGTCGTTAAGGAATAAGAAACATTTTATCTTGTATCAAATATAAAATTAAAATTTTGTATAAAGTTGAAAGTAGTCAAAGAAAACTATTTAAAAATATATACTTTTTTTTATGTGATCTAGACCAAGTTAATTCGTTTTTCTTTTATTTTAGTTCGACTTAATTTAATGAGAGAAGTTTTCAAAATTCGATATGATTTCATTTAAATTCGAATGATAAAATAGTTACCAATTCTTGATAAAAGCATTTCGAGTCCATAAAATATATTTTGTTTAATTACATTTTCAATAAACTTGAATCATGTAAGAGTTAGAACAGTAGTTACTAAAATGTATATTTAATGAACTATATTTTTCATAAACATATAAAAATATGGGTCACATAATACATTTATGAAAATTAAAGTTATGGATATAAGTGACATCATAAATTTATAAATGAAAATAAACTTTACTTTAAATTACGTTGGATCAATCTTTTAAAATTTTCAAAATATTATTCATTTTAATAAAACATTGTTTTTTTTTAATTTTGATTTATTTAACTTTTAATTTTAGTTAGATGGGTCTTTCAGTTGGAATAACCATAACAAAGACTTTTGAAATCAATTGAATCCACCCAACCACCGAGTTTCTTCTTTGTGGGAATTGTGTTCATCATCTCTTTCAATCTTATAAAATGACAAGCTTTCCAATTCATATGTTTTATTTCAACAATATTTTGTAAAATTTCAAACACTACTTTTAATGTGACAGTTTAAATAATGTTAGATTATTAAAAAACTGCTTTAATTTTTTATATTTTCTCGTACAAATTCTTGAAAATTACAGAAATAGATACAAATTATTTGAGAATAAAGAGGTACCAGTGCTCAGTCTCTGACACAAGCATCCACTTTGTTGCATGCTGTGTCCCAGAACAGGGTACAACGTTTGATGTTGCAGAGGTGGACAAGCATGGCATGGTTGAGAGGCCTCAGAGAACTGAGGCCTTTGCTTCACTTGCTGCTGCCACTTACCATCCATTGGATTGCTGAGGAGATGACAGTTTCTGTTCTTGTTGATGTCACAACCTCTGCTTTGTGCCCTGGAGCCTCAACTTGCTCCAAAGCTATTTATATCAATGGCCTTCAACAAACGGTACCAATATCATACCTTGCTCTTTCTGCTTTTTCTTCTCTGTTCTTTTGGGTTGGTGGGCAATTGAACGTGTTTATGACATAAACACTAGAAAATTGGTATGACATTAAAGTTTTCAAGGATTGTCTTGCTGAAATGTTTTTATCGCAATTTTGTGGGAAATGTCTGCTGAAATTGTCATCAATCATGATCCTAGAGGCAATATGAAGAAAGGGGAGAAGAGAGATAATTTCTAAGCTCTCATCACAACCCTATATTTAATGATGTAATTTTTTCTGCAGATTGTTGGAGTTTTCAAGATGGTGGTACTTCCACTTTTGGGTCAGCTTTCAGATGAGCATGGTCGCAAACCCTTGCTCCTTTTAACCATCTCCACGTCTATATTTCCCTTTGGTATGCTCGTTGGTATCAAATGCATTAAGACTTTGAAAATTTACTGCCTCATTATAAAATAATCGGCAAAACCTTTAAGTTTCGTTGTTAATGAAGCCCTTTATTATGTTCTGCTTTCAAACTTCAGACACATAATATACATCTTTAATAAGAAAAGGAATGCCAATAATCACCAATATTACATTACCTTAGACCTCTTCAGCAAACGTATAGAATCTTGTGATGATTTCTCTACTTCCATGTCAGTTTGTTTGATTATGGATTTTTATTTACCTTCTTCACCGTATACGCTTATTGCAGCTTTACTTGTCTGGCGTCAGTCCGAGGAATTTGTCTATGCCTACTATGTGCTTCGCACAATTTCAAACATAATCAGTCAAGGCAGTATTTTTTGTATTTCTGTTGCATATGCGGTGAGACTTTTGTCTTAACTAATTATAAACATAATACGGTGAAGAATTTTATTTGCACCCTGTATACTTTCTCTGTCAGGCAGATGTTGTTAACGAAAGCAAGAGGGCAGCAATATTTAGTTGGATTACTGGTCTCCTTTCTGCTTCACATGTTCTAGGGGATTTACTGGCTCGGTTTCTTCCTGAAAAGTACATTTTTGCTGTATGTCTAATTTGTCAATGTTCAGATCATTCACAAATTTTCCTTACTTGTCCTTTTGGAATGAATCTGATTTACAGTTCAACGGTTTCAGGTTTCAATAGTACTATTGATCATTTGCCCAGTTTATATGAAATTCTTCCTTGTTGAAACCGTTATACTAGCTCCAAAAAATGATCGAGAGTCAGGTTGCTGGGCTAAAATTGTTCATGTTCCCCAACAAAGATTCATATCTATGAGAAGAGCTGCAGAGATAGTAATTTTCAGGTTCCCTTTCTTTTTGGATGATAAGCATTATTTCTTTATTCTTACATTTAATTATATATATAGTTTTGTTTTGTGAAATATATATATAGTGCTATATTTCAATTTTCAGTCGCACTTTAAGGGGCATGGCTCTTGTCTCCTTCTTTTATGAGCTGGGAATGTCAGGCATAAGCAGTGTTTTGCTGGTATGTTTCAATCCCCCAGCTTATTGCCAAGCTATTTATTTATTATTTTGAAGTCCTCATGCTGAGTATCTGGTTATCTTGACACTGTTAGAGGTTTTCAAGCCATGATGATCCTTCTTCTTTTAGGTTAACTATTTCTGGATAGTAGGTTTTTTTACTCAAGAAAACAAAAAATAGGGTATTTTTTTACCAAGTTAAGAGAGTGATTAATGATAATTCTGTACTTTCAATTTAAACTATAGTTTGAGAGCAAGGTTGAATGTGTCTGTGATTTGTGCACATTTCAAGACCAAAAAGATTTTAAGCAAGGGAGCTTGTCCAGATTTTCCTAATAACATAAGATTTTGGGATATTGAAAATTACTTGACAGATAGTGTCTCAAATACACTATGCTTACCTTGCATGTGCCAAACTAACATAATTTTACCTTCAGCTTTGTCATTGAGACAGTATCAATTATTTTCTACTAACAACTGCCTTAGTTTTGTTTTTATGTATATTTCTATTGATCAATCAATTACCTTTCTTTTTGGAGTGTCACCATTGTGTACTTGTTTGCACGAAACTATAAGGGTAGCAGATCACATATTGAACAATATATATTGATTAAAAATGATGCATTAATTCTATTATTTCAATTCTTAACTTTAGTGCTTGTATATAATTAACAAATTTCTTTTTTCTGATTCAATAGTTTGACAGTTTCACAATTCCTGTGCAGTACTATTTGAAAGCTGTTTTTGGTTTTAACAAAAATCAGTTCTCAGAACTTCTGATGATGGTGGGAATCGGTTCAATCTTCTCTCAGGTATAATATTTCCCAAATATTTTTCTTCTTTCAATTCCTCCGTACTAAAATTGTATTTTTATCTTTGCAATGAATATTCTGCCTGTCTAAAATTGTTTAACTTAGTGATATTCAATCATCCTTCTGAGTGTTTGATAAGCTGATTATGCAAGAGTGCTGAATTTTTTAAGAGCTTACCCTCACTTGGCTTCCAGATGTTGTTGCTTCCAATACTCAATCCATTGGTTGGAGAGAAAGTTATACTCTGCTCTGCCTTGCTTGCATCAATAGCATATGTAATTTATCTCGTGTTCCTTTGCTTTTCCCTTGCTTCCTGAAAGCAAACTTGCAGATACCATTGTGCTATTCATATTTTATTTCTGTGTAGGCTTGGCTTTATGGATTAGCATGGACACCTTGGGTACGTAAAATTGACATCTTTCTATGTGTTGTCTTGGCTTCACAGCTTATTTTATGACTCTTGTACTTCAGCTATCCTTGCTTACTATTTGAATTTGCTTATTGTCTATAATACTAAGAAATTAATGCATCAATGCAGGTACCATACTTAAGCGCCTCTTTTGGTATCATCTATGTCCTTGTGAAACCTGCCGTGAGTAGTTGATCTAGTTTCCTCGTGTTTGACAAAATTATTATCACTTTTATTTCACAATCAAGTCTATGATCCTGGAATGGCTATTAATTTCTTGTCGTGCAGACTTATGCTATTATTTCAAATGCGACAAGCTCAACCAATCAGGTTTGCTCTTCCTTTTATGCATCCAATTAGTATTGAAATATTCATCAAAGCTATACAGCCATGCTGGAAATCAATCAACTAAAGCAAAATCTTCTCACTAATATGTCATCTCCTGCTAAATTGTCTATGAACGTAATTAGATCTAAAATTAGAAACAGTTAGACATTGTAGCATTTACTACTAATTCTTTTTTGCCAAATGTGATAGATGAACCCTTTTCAAGCTAGAGGAAACACAGGAGAGCAATAGTATTACCATTATATAAAATGTTTATAAACATATGATTTCTTCAATGTATTAGAGAAACTGCAGTCTAAGTAAAGTTTTTTCCATAATAAAGTTAACCACGATAATATATAATTAAAATATCTATATGATATTCCTTCTCAGAATTTATGGTTTAACTTCACTGCAGGGAAAAGCACAAACTTTTATTGCTGGGGCGCAATCTATATCTGATTTGTTATCACCTATTGCAATGAGTCCATTGACTTGTGAGTTGAAACTGTATTTGCTAGATGCTTATAAGGTCATTTGACTACTCTCAATGCTCACAACATACATAAATATTGTTTCAGCATGGTTTTTATCTAGCAATGCTCCCTTTGAATGTAAAGGTTTTAGTATTATATGTGCATCCATATGCATGGTAAGCTCTCTAAAGTCTGTCTTCTCTTCTCTTGTATTGTACACTCTTTCTCTTACTAACTTTGAAATCTTTCAATTTTTGCAGATAATCTCTCTTTGTTTTGCTTGCATCCTGAAGCCAGATAGTAATTCTAGTAGTGACATAGAGGGGAGCACAGAAACCCCTCTTCTGAATGACAGCTAAGTGATTGTATCAATTGGACACATGCTTGGCCAAGTCTTGTATACAAGCCATCCTTGCCTCAATAATTTCTACTCCAAATAACCATCATTTTTCTTTTTTTTTTTTTCTATTATTTATGGATTTGGCAAAAGTAAAGGGAAAGGGTGGGAGAAAAAAAGAGATGACATCATAAGCTATGTTGATCTTCAACAACGCATATCATCATTGAAACCCTGTCTAAATTTTGCCATAGTATAATTATATACAGTGGAACAAGTTGTGAGATTTGAATGACACTGCACTTACAAAAATATTATTATCATTATTATTATTTCAAATATTTTATAAATTTTATTTAAATTTAAAATACTTGTGTAATGCATATAATATTACTAGTATATTAATTGCATATTTAGAAAAGAGTTTTTTTTTTTATATAGAAAATTATATTTACCTTCTTATAATCTTCTTAAATAAAACTTATATATTACAAAATAAATTATGATGGGAAGAAAATACTTAGTGTTTAGAGTCCCGATATTATTAATAATTGTTTCCTACTATAATAATCTTTATCAATATAATATCACGACTAAAATACTAACACTTACACTTTTTTTTTTGTTTTTAATAAAGTAATTGTCACATTCGTTATTTTATCTAATAAATGACACGAACACCATTTATTTATTATCATCTTCGATTTTTTGTGTCAAATTTTAAAAACTTTTATGAAATATTGCTTTCAAATTTTAAGTCAACGTTAATTATTATTACCTTTAACTTGTAGATTTTGTGTGCATCTAACTTTTAATTAATTTACACACTTATTATATAAAAAAAATTGAACTAACATACACTTAAGGTAAAGTAGAACTGAAAAAAAAAATAGAAATAAAAATATTATAGTTTTTCTATTAAAACAAATTATATTTATTGATCTTAATAATACGCTCTAAATAATATTTAAAAGATAGTACTATTATCTTAGAGAAACAATGTTATTCTATTTAGGAGAAATGAAAAATAGTTATTTAAATAATAAATACAAAAAAATATTTTTTAATTTTTTTATAGATTTAACGAAATGAAAATTAAGATTACATGATTAAAAATTAAAAATTGTATATAATACAATTAAGTTTTGCAGGTTTTACTTTTGTTTTCTTTTATCAAAATTTCACATAATATATAATTAAAGAATTAAAATTTTAATTTAATATTATCTTAATAATTAGATAATTTATGTTTTTAGGTGATGTGATGGTTCAAAGTGTGGGATGGTATGAGTAGTAAAACAGCTTGGGAAGATAAGCAACTGTTCCCAATCTGTGTTGTTTGAATTTCACATGAACCAAAACCTTAGGAATATAGAATCGTGACACAAACATGGAAGTTCTCTCTGTAGCTGTCACACTCTGCAAATGCCAAACATTTTCCTTTCAGAAACCAAATACAACCCGAATTCATGAACTTCCAGTAAACGTAAGATTACCCCACAAAATAAACCATTTCAATCTTTCTTCTTATTCGTGTAATTGGTCTATTACTAGGGTAGCAGCAACAACATACCCTTCCTTCAATTCTACCACCACACAGAACCGCCATTGGATGGTGGTCATGGACACACCTCCTCAAGGGCTCAATTCAAAGCCACAACTCATTGATTATTATGTCAACATTCTACAAACAGTTATCGGAAGGTACTTAATGGCTTGTGCCCTTTCTCGGACTTTCTTGTTTAGCTGAAAATTGTTTTGAATTTGGTTTCGACAGTGAGAAAGATGCTCGGATGTGTATATATGATGCTTCATGGGACACCCACTTCGGTTTTTGTTGTGACATTGATGAAGAAATATCCTCCCAGCTGGCCAGTAAGTTTTTCTTCTTCTTTGATTGACCCAATTCATTGGTGATGGGGTAGTCTTAGGAACAAGGATAATATATATTCACAATTTCATATAGGTGTTTGGAGTTTTAGTCCTGTGGAAATGATGTCTCGTTTATGTTATTTTTAAGATGAATTTGATTCTGATGCATTGCTAGGTTTGCCTGGGGTGTTGTTGGTAAGGCCTGACCCGGATTTCAAGTCTTTGAAAAAGGACTATAGTTTATCAAGGGACCAGGCAGTTCACCCGTCAGGATTACAAACTATTACCAATATGTTGTTCCCTGCTGGAAAGTCTAAGCATTGGCTTGTTAAAATGGATAAACCTGGGGTTGGGGTTGTCACCAAGGCTCAGATTGTCGATTACTATGCTCAAATTTTGACCAAGGTCATGGGAAAGTAAGGGCAGCAAATTCTAATTCTTTTGCTATTGTTATTGGATTTTTCCTTTCCCTAAAAGCAATGACAATAATGTCTGCAGTGAGAAGGATGCACAAATGTGTATATATCATGTCTCCTGGAAAACCAACTTCGGTTTTTGCTGTGAACTTGACGAGGATTGTGCTCAAGAGCTAGCTGGTTAGCCTTGTAGAACCTTAACCCAAGTGTCAAAGTTTAAAATGCCTCATCAAATCTGTTGCTTGTTGCTGTGCAGGTGTGCCAGGTGTCTTATCAGTTCAGCCAGATAACAATTTTGAGTCTGAAAATAAGGATTATGCAGGTTAGCAGTTTTGTACATTCCCCAACATTTTTTTTCCTTGGGAACATCTTGTTAATGTAACAGTCTTGCTTCAACAGAACTCCTTAGAGTTATGTGAGTGTGATTGGTGTCAAGCTGGTTTCATGCATGTTTAGTAAAACTAAGTTAAACCTTGGTGTAAGGCTAAGATTCTTGCCGTAATGGATGAGAATCTGGTTTCCTTTCCACTGATGTTTAATTATGCCCATTCATGGTTTCCTATACTTCGGTGTTGATCAATGTGTCTCTCTGATTTTCTACTAACTATACATATTCAGGTAGTAACTTAGAAAATAGTTGGAATGTTTCCAACTCTTCTGAAGCAAGTCATGAAGTGCCCTTGAAAACAAAGAAACTTTTTGTGACAGGTATGCCCACAACATTTATTCTAGGTATAAGCCTGTGTGTTATCCTCTCGCATCTGGGTGTTCATACGATGGCTATTCAACTAAGAATTATATGTGAATTACTTTGTCAAGAACAAGTAATTTGGCACGTACGTTTACAAAATACTAAGCATGGTACAAAAAGTTATTAAAAAATCAGTTTTAATATTTTTTGTGAAAAATAATTTTTTTAAAAATTATCAGCTGTGAGATGGTTCCATGTTTAGTTTAATTGGCCAACCTATTCTTGAATTTGAGGGAGCTTTAATTATTTCATGGGAATTTCATTTTTGGTTCTTGCAAGAGATGATACTACTTGGAATTATTTCTCTTCAACAGGGCTATCGTTTTATACGTCTGAGAAAACCTTGCGTGCAGCATTTGAAGGCTTTGGTGAGCTAGTTGAAGGTAACTCATTTTCATTGCTCATCAATATTTAGTGTCTCAGGACAGAAACACATTCATCCCAGCTTTTACTTTTTAAATGGTAATGGTTGACAGTTAAAGTTATTATGGACAAGATTTCAAAAAGGTCCAAGGGTTATGCATTTGTTGAATACACCACAGAGGAAGCTGCAAGTGCAGCGCTCAAAGAGATGAATGGCAAGGTAGATTCATCTTTCTCACTTTCTTGAAAAGTTTTGTTTTGCTTTGAATCAGTTCCGCTTCATAACTGTCATGGAGAGAAATAAGAATGAGTTAATAATTCGAAATGAAAGAGGCTTGGCTGTCTCTGAGATTTAAATCTACGTGTAGATTATTAATGGCTGGATGATAGTAGTAGATGTTGCCAAGCCTAACCCGCCAAGATACAACAGGAATCGTGCTGGATCATCAAGTTGACAAAAGAAAAACTCTACTATTACCAGCTCTGCTGTATGAATTTAGTTCCCCTGAAAGGTTGTGTTTGTCAATCTTTCAATGCATGATAGTGTAAACTAGACTCATTCATGTTGGAATATCCACAAAATGTCTGAATATCATGTAAATATTATATTTATAGGATTAATTAGTCCTCTATCTTAGGAGTTGTTTCTCAATTCTTTTTGTTTTGTTTTCCTATTTATTTCCTTACATAATTAGCATAAGGAATCTTTTTATATCAGTTATTTTTGTTTTACTTCACATAAAATGAATCCAGTTTCATATTACTCGGAGCCTCCATTTCTTACACTCACAACAGGCAAGGAATAAACTACAGAAAAGGCTGCCTTGGTAGTGGATGTAGCTTATCTATAGTGCATTTTGCATTCTGTTTTCAGTGCTCACTCACACCAGTGCTGTTGTTAACGTGCTTCTTTTCATAACTTCTAGATAAGGTAGATAAATGCAATGCATACTTCATTCAAGCAGGTTTTGCGTGGAAGATGTTTTGAGCAGCATGTGTAACATCCCTGAATAAGTTACTTCTATATCGTTAAGTTATTTCTATATAGTCAGGCTCAAGACCAAAGCAGGAAAAGCAACCGTTTTAGTAGGGAAAGCAACCACTTTAGTAGGGAAAATAACCGCCTTAGGTATCAAGGTTTCAAAGGCATTAAAAAAATTTAATATTAATATATTATTTTAAAATAAAAATATTTAATTATAAAATTACAATAAAACATAATTTTTATTAAAAATTTAAAATATCTTAACTTACTTTAAGTTTACATCGGTATCATAAATATTTTTAATGACTTTAAATTTATATTGGTACTATAAATATTATTTAATGAATAATATTTTGTATTTTGAAACTTTCTTATAATAAATTAATAATACTTTTTTAAAAAGAAATTGAAAGTCAAGAAATCTTACTTATTAAAACTTTCTAATCTTCTATCTTTTTATACTATCTTATTACATAACATCATTTCTTTTTTTATATATCTTTTCATTTTCTGACTCTTCTACTTATTCTTTTACTCATTTTTTGACACGCTTTCACTTATCTTCTTTCTTTATCTGACTTCTTCACTTATCTCCCTTCCTTACTTTTTTTATTGGTTCTTTTATAATATTGTTTCAATTTGAGTTTTTGATTGTCATTAGGCCGTTTTTCAATTCTAAATTTGTTTTATAATCCTATACTAAGCATTTATGTACGTGTCTTTATTTGAAAAATAAATTGAGGAATCAGAGTTTGTGTTCACTTTTGATCTTTCTGGGTACAATATCAGATTAACGAATTGATCTCAATTTTTTTTATTGTTTAATTAATTTTAAAATAATTTGTGCAGTCTCAAGGAAGAGTATTAGAAATTTAGAATTTATAAATTAAATTTAAAGGTTTACCAAAGGATACAATCAAAATATATTATGAAATTTGAGATTTTAAGACAAGATACTACAATTAAGTTCATTATTTTAACAATCATATTTTATTTTTTTTTAATATCGTTTTATATACTTATAAGTTATATTCAATGTTATATATTAGTTTTTATTTTTATATAAAAATATATCAAGTTGAAGATATGAATTAGGTTATTCAAAACTTCACAAAAAAATAGTTGAACTTTTGTTGAATGATAAAAATAATTATAAATAAAATAGTAAACAAAATAATAATTTTGATTATCAAAATCATGATAACAATTATGATTCTCAAACTTATGATAATAGGAATGAAATTACAAGGAAAAATAATTCTAATACTAAAAATATATATAATCCAAGTCAATGAGAAGATATTGATATGAAACTGAGATACTCATTAGTAGAAAAATATCTTATTAGAATAATTAATATAGATTTTTCAAAAGATAAATAATCAAGACACTTTTTTTTCATCATATTACATTTAAAAGATTAAACGAATTAATTTTATTATTTGTTGTAAAAGATATTTTAAAATAAAATTAATCATAATAATTTTAATATATAATTTTGCATCACAAAAAGTTTAAAAAATAAATTTTAAATAAGATATAAATATATTATTTTATACCTTTATCTTATGATCCGGTAAAAAGTAATTATTTTTCAAAATTATAAATATATTAATAATTTGTTTATTAGTAAATTAATAAAAAAAAATAACGTTACAGTTATAATTAGGTTATTGACTATGCCTTGGATTTAGCTAATAACTACTATTATATATAATAAACTATAACTTAACGTATAAGTTACGTGATCAAATATTTATCATATTTAGTTATATATCTAATACACAACTTTAAGATATATTATAATTTTTTGAATTTTAACTTTAGTTGACTAAAATATAGTTATTTTACTTTGTCTAATGGTTTACAAATTTGTATGAAATGAAACATAAACTTTAATTTTATTAAAATTCAAATTTTATATTTATCAAAAAATCAATTATATCTTTATTGAAAATTAAATTTTATTTTTATATAAAATGAAATGATATTTTTAATAAAATATAAAATTTTATCTTTATCAAAAATCAAATTCTATCTTTATCAAAAATCAAAAATTTTTTTTTATCAAAAATCAAATTGTATCTTTATCAAAATTTTATTTGATTTTTGTCATTAATTATTTAGATATTTTTTAACAAACTAAAAATACAAATTTTAATTCAAATAAAAATTTTATAATTTATTATAATTTTTCTTCCAATATCAATTTTAATACAAAAAAACCAATAAATTATTATAGTAAAATACAATCACAAAATCATAAAAAAATAAAAAGTAAAAAAAAATAATAATTATAATCAATGCACTGACTGTACATTAATTAAAGAATAAAAAAGATAAAAAAAGAAAACAAAAAAAAAAATATTTTAGGAATTAAAAAATAAAGAGTGCAAGGAAATAAATATATATTAAAAACTAAAAAAGTTAGAAAGTCATTAGATAAATTTAATACCATTTTTAAATAATGGTATAGATAATTATTAAAATAAAAGATATTATTAAATTATAAAAACTTTCATAAATAGTTAAGAATAAATATAAATAGTTTTATAATTATATTTTTGATAGTTTTATTTATTTTGTAGGTTATTTTTTTTATTATAAGTGGCTATTTTAGTTAAAGAAAACTAATTAGAGGATAAAATTATATGAATTTGTATACAGAGAAAATACAATCCTCTATTAATATTAATGATTATTATTTGTTATAGATTGATGAGGAAGTTAATAAAAAATAGATTTTATAAATTAGTTTATGAAAGTAATTTTAATTTATGAAGAATTTTTTTTTAATTTTATCATAACAGTATTTACATAATTTTTTTCATACACATTCTATATAATATGTTTAACTATAAGTATTCTTACAAGAAATATTAGGTTGATAATAAAGGTTTTATCTTTAATATAGAATCGATTTACATTCCTTCCAGTCTTCTTATATTCGATTTTGGTCTTGATTTTCAACAAACTCAACATTTGATCAGAATAGATCTTCGGATACGATTCTTAGTAAACTCGGTCTAAAATTCGTGCTGGAGAAAAAATACTAGTAAAGAGGCCAAGTTTAATAGATAATATCTACTTATGAAAGGTGTTGGTTTATTTATAATGATATTAGACTTATACACTATTTATTAAGACGTGAACTTATCCAACTTATCAGTCTTTCTTTCTTAACATGATGGTTAGTTTTAATTATCTTAATTAACACATTCTTCAATTCTTGAATATAGTAAATATATGTTGAAGTTTACATTTCCAACTCAACTTAATTTAGAAGAAGAGGTTAACAACGAAAACATTCTCGGTCAAAACTCCTAAAGAATAAAAAGTAAAAAACAGAAAAAATAATAATTTTAATTAATGTACTATAAATTAATTAAAGAATAAAAAAAAAAGTGTTATTTCAAAATTAAAAAATAAAGAATACTATAAAAAATAAAAAATACTATTAAGAAAAATAAAAAAAATACTACTTAGGAAAAAAAAAGTCAACTACCTGATTAAAAACTAAATACATATTAAAAACTAAAAAGGTTAGAAATTCATGGCTCAAATCTGTCTCTGCGTCTCTGAGTATTTATACTCTACCTTGCCTTGCCAGCCACCTTCCTCACCTGCAAAAGAATCATCAATGGCAAAGCGAATTCTCTGCATAACTTTTCTTCTCCTTTTTTCCTTCACGATTCTCACAGGTATGTTCTTAACATAACATCACAATCAGAATCTGTTCCCTTTCAAATTTAATTGTGGTTGGTAATAACATCTCAGCTATATATGCATGTCAATGTTGCAGAAGTGGAAGGGGCTAAGAAGTCATTTGGGTTATACGCTGCAAAAAAACTGTTCGTTTTCGGGGACTCCTATGTTGACACAGGGAATTTCGTCCATTCAGAATCCTACAAGCCTCCCAATGGAATGACTACTCCTGGTACTCCTGCAGGGAGATTCTGTGACGGCAACATCATCACCGATTACATTTGTAATACTCCTTTTTCACTCTCTCTGCATAACTTTCAATTTAAACAACACTCAGAATGGGTTAACAGGGCGTATTTGGATTTCAATCAGAGAAATTTCAGTATTAATTGCATGACTTTGCTCTAAGATTTTGCACACCAGATATTCATTCTTTTGATTCATTTGCTATTTGTTGTGTTCATAAGATGGATCCTTTCACTGAGACTATCCAATAGTTGAAAAACAAAACCTAACTTTACTATATAATTCTAATTTGTGTGCGTTGTTGTTGTATGAAATGTGTCAATTTTGGGTTTTATTTTGACTCATATCGTGTTGGTTGCAGCTTCCTTTCTGAAAATTTTATCTCCTACACCAAATGCGTTTAGAAATTCGTCTAATATGCAGTTTGGTATAAACTTTGCCTATGGAGGGACTGGTGTTTTCAACACTTCCATTAATGGACCAAACATGACTGCCCAAATTGACTCATTTGAGAAGCTAATCCAACAAAATATCCTTACCAAAATTGATCTTCAGTCCTCAATTGCTCTTGTCAATGCTGGTGCTAATGATTATACAAATGCATTAAAAACTGGGCGCTTTTTAGTAAGTGGTTAATTGTGTTCGTATTTTGGCACAGTTTCGTGTTCCTGTTGTCTCATTTTGCTATTTCATTCCAGTTAAATTAGAAACAGGCACTTTCATAAGGCCTATTTTGGTGCAGAAAATATTTTCTGTTGTTTATAAATAACTGTGAAGTTAAGTTTTATATCATTTTTACTTCTTTATGAATTTATATTTAAAGAATACAAACCTTTTTTTTTACCAAATGAGTCCATTTTCAGATGTTAACAACATTTTATATCCTTGTCTTTTACAGGAATTGCCAAAATTCATGGAATCTCTTGTGGAGCAAATGTCTGTAAATCTGAATCGCATTCACAGCTTAGGGATAAATAAGGTAGCAGTTGGGTTATTGCAACCAATTGGGTGTTTGCCTGCGTTAAATATTATATCTTTACGCACCAGCTGCATTGGCACTCTGAACTTAGTCTCCAAAGATCACAACAAAAAGCTGGTCGAAGCTATACAAAAACTCAACAACCAAGCAGGCAAATCAGTTTTCGTAACACTAGACCTCTACAACACCTTCCTCTCTACAATTGAAGTAATGCAGAAAGAGCGTGATGGTTAGTAGTTCTCATTCTGCTTTCACCAAAGCACTATACATGCCCAAAATTACAGAGCAGGCAATTTAATATTTATTTTTCAAAATTCTTTTCTTTTTATCTTAAACCATGCAGCTTAAAGAAATGCTAATTAACAACACGTTCTGTATTACTTGGTTATGTGGGAATTACAAAGTTAGACCCCTAATGAATAACACTATATTGAACTTTTACTCAATAATATATGTATGCAAGAATTTGATGCTACTCTAATCCTTATTTCCTGTTACACTAATCATGACAGATAACATAAATTGATTTTGTGCAAGGAATCACTTTCTGTTTGTTATAAAGAAACATTAGAATAAATGGTCTTGATGATGTCTCCTTCTTTTACATTATGCAGAGAACAAAACGCGGATGAATCCATTGCAGCCATGCTGTGACGTAAAGGATTTGGGAGATTCATGTGGAACTGTGGATGACAAAGGAGTAAAGAAATATACTTTATGTGAGAACCCGAGAGAGTCTTTCTTTTGGGACAATGTTCACCCTTCTCAGAATGGTTGGTCTGAAGTCTACTCATTGTTGGTTCCTTCTCTTGGCCAACTTACATAAAGAACTTATAATTAATATATACATTATCTTAGCATGCTGAACTTAATAAAACATCATTAAATTACATGTCTGTGTTATGGAGTGGTAATTCATGAAAATAAATATATAAATGATTGATATTATTTGAAGAGACAAGGCTCCTAAAGAGAAGATTCTGACCAGAATTCTTAGTCACTGGTGCTTTGTCATAATTATCAACTACTTTTAGCCATCAGTGACAGATGAATTGTTGTATTATTTTAATATGTAATATTTATTTAAAAATATTTAAATTTATAAAAGAGAAAGTTGGGAAAGTTTTCTGTAAGTTTTTCTAGAAAAGGAAAATACATTTTTGGCCTCCTCCAAACTCCACTTCAATTGCAGACAACAGTAAGAGGACAAAGCTTCACGTGACCAGCTATGTTTTTGAAAAAATTAATTCTATAAACTAGTGAAAACAAGTGTATTCACATCTTTATTTCATTAAAATATATAATTTTATTATTTCATAAGTAATTAATTGAAATAAATAAAATAATTTAATTTAATATATATCCATATTATATATATATATAAATATATTTATAAAAATAATATTGAAAAATCATTTAATTACCATTTAAAAATAAATTTTATCATAATTATTAAAATAAAAAATATTATTAAATTTATAAAAAATCATAAAAATAATTATAAATTTAATAATTTTTATAATTGTATTATATATATTTAATTGAGTTTAAAAATAGTTACACAAACTAAATATATACACTAAAAACGGCTATAAAATATAATCATCTTTATTAATACTTTTGAAATCACATGCGCGTATGTGTCTTCACATTTTTATTATATTAAAATATATAATTTATTATTTTTATAAATAATTAATTAAAAGTAAAAATAATACAATTTAAATATGTGTACAATTTGAAAAATAGTATTAAAAAATTAATATACCCTTATTTTTCAAAAGAAAGATTATTTAATTATTTTTGTTTTAGCTATTGAGATTTTTTATCACTATAGGTGCGTCCAAATAGAAGTTATCTTCTATTTACCAAGAATTCTATTATTTATAATTTTCCTACTCTCCCATAACAATATTCAAGTATCAGTATAAATAACAATCAATTATCCTTTCAACATGCATGCCTAAGTGAACATTCAAACATTCAATTGTTATTTATTGAGATATTTAACATGATGTATAACTAGTTGGAGTTTCTTATATATACTGGTGATTAGTTTTAATAACAATTTTGTTTCACCGGTGCAATTTTTTTGGATTTATCTTTTTACAATAAGTCTGGTGCCTAATTGAAGGGTTAATAGGCCCATTTCTGGATAAATGGGTTAGTCTTTGCACTTCCCCTTCTGCAAAGGGCAATTGTTTAATGCTTTTTGCACTACATCAAGTTTTCAAAATCTTAATTGTATCCTTAACAGTTTTATATAAAATGAGCAGTACATTGTTTTAACAATGGTATATTGTTAACTTTGATGGTGGCGGTGGGAGTAGGTGGTGTCACTTTCCTCTAGTGACTTATCACGAAGGAGTTTAGTTTGTTTTAGACATGAAAAAGGCAGTGTGTGTAAGTTTTGATTTTTTTTATTTTTTACGTTGAGATGTGTTACAAGCTTCTGAAAATTGAGTTTTGGAATAAACTTCTGGAATAAGTATTCTGAACCTCAATTTGGAGGATGTAAGGTATATTTCGGAATAGATATTCTGAAAGGTTAGTATCGACTTTCGAAAAGAACTTTTCCGAAGTTAGAGATGCTAGAGATGATTGTGTATTCCGAAAACATTTTTTTGAAAGTCAATAAATGATTTTTGAAAAATACTTTTTGAAAGTAAAAAAAATTTATTTTGGAAAACACTTTTCAAAAATCAAAAAATTCATGCTTTCCAGTAGTTAGGAAGGAGACAGATGCGGGAAGTAAATGATGGGTGCCTGAAACAACTATCTTTGCTAAAACTACCCTAGGCCTAGAAGAGTGAAATAAAAAATTATTTAATTATTTATTTTATTAAATAAACAATAAATTATTTTTTATTTATTACATGATAAAATTTGTCTAATTAAAATGTTGATGATACTAGATAAATTTATTAAATAACCATTTTTAAATAATGGTATAGATAATTATTAAAATAAAATATATTATTAAATTATAAAAAATTTCATAAATAGTAATTATAAGAATAAATATAAACATTTTTTATAATTATATTTTTGATAATTTTATTTATTTTGTAGGTTATTTTTTTTCATTATAAGTAGCTATTTTCGTTAAAGAAGATTAATTAGAGGATAAAATGATATGAATTTGTATGCACAGATAATACAATCCTTTATTAATATTAATGATTATTAATTGTTATAGATTGACCAAAATTTGATGAGTTTAATAAAAAATAGATTTTATAAATTAGTTTATGAAAGTAATTTTAATTTATGAAGAAATTAATTTAATTTTTTAAATTTTATCTTTTAAAAGTATTTACATAATGTTTTTCATACACATCCTATATCATATATCATAAGTCTAATTATAAGTGTTCCTACAAGGAATATTAGGTTGATAAAGAAAGATTTTATTTTTAATATGGAATTGACTTTGACTTTTTGAAGTGTCTTCTCGTACTCGATTTTGGCCTTGACATTCAGTAGACTCAACACTTGATCAAGAATAGGTTTTCGAGTAGTCAATTTTCAGTAAACTTGGTCTCGAATTCCTACTGGAGAGGGGCTACCAATAAAGAAGCCTTCGACTTAAGTCAATAAGTGTACATCCCACTTTAATGAATAATACCTTACCTGTAAAAGGTGTTGTTTTATTTATAAGAATGGTATTAGACTTATACACTATTCATTGAGACGTGTACTTATCAGCCTTTCTTAACTTGGTAGTTAGTGTTAATTATTTTAATTAACACATGCTCCAATTAGTCTTGTGTAGTAAATATATGTTCAAGTTTATATTTCCAACTAAGCTTGATTTAGAAGAAGAGGTTGACAATGAAAACATTCTCGGTCAAAACTCCTAAAACCTACTTCGCTTAGGTTTTTAATTAGACCTACATTACCATAAGCTTCAATCAAGATTTCACAATCATTTGTGCTAGTTAAAACTCGAATCTATATATATTTTTGAAAACTAATTTTTCATTTTAAAGCGAATAAAAAATGATAAAAAACAATTCTATACTACGATTTTATATTGTTTAGTTTGAAAAATGATAACACATTTCTAAGTTAACCAAATAAATGAGATCAAGTCATAGCATATAATTGATGCATATTTTTTTTTCTTCCAATTGTCTATCAACTACACAGAAATACACCAATAATGTATGTTGGTCGATTGTAATAAAATATAGTTTTAAGATAAAACAATAAAAGAGCTATTGTTTTATTTTCAATTTTAAAAATATTGTCAGGGATTATAAGTCTTTGCAACAATCAAACAAAAGGAAAACCCAAAATAGTTAGCGACTCATTTATTTTTTTATGAAAATATTTTATTTAAATAGAATAATAACAAAAATTAAACATAAAGAATATCTAAAGTTATCATATGATTTTTACAATGATCATTCATGATGTAACCTCTTCTACCTCTCATGTCCTTTCTTATTTTTCTCAAACTTTCACATACTTTAAGATGTGATTGCTCTCACAATAGTTGGGACAATAAACAATTCTATTCAATTAAAATTTTAAATATTTACTTTAAAGATCTTTTATTTTTTATTTTATTTTTATATTTTTATCATCAATTTTAGTGGAGTTAGTCGAAAAAAGTGATCATCTTAATTAGTTTTACAATTTACTGAATTTTTATTATGTTTGGATAACTTGCTCTAGATTCATAGATTTTGGATTATAATACTATTTGACTTTGAAGGAATTGTCTTGTAGATAAATATTTTAGGTAAGAGAAGTTAGTTTTAATCTTTTTGTAATACCATAGGTTACAAGATCTGGATGTAAAGGGGATGTGGTCCCAAGTTTCAATTATTATTTGATGAAATTGTTTAATTATTTGTTGTGTGAACATGTCAAAATGTATGGTTATGGATAACAATGTTTTGAGATAAATATCGCATGTTCATTATCATCTATTATCACTTAAATCCTAAGGTGTTTTGTAAATGTAAATGGACTATGAATCTACATTTTTCTAACAATGTTTTGAGATAAATGTCGCATGTTCATTATCATCTATTATCACTTAAATCCTAAGGTGTTTTGTAAATGTAAATGGACTATGAATCTACATTTTTCTTGTAACTTACATGTGGGTTGTGTACTGTGTAAGAGGAGAAGCTTTATATTGGAACACATTACTAATTTTGTCTACACTTGGTAGTTTTAAAGTAATAAAATTATTTAACAAATTTTTAGAGTATTGAATATTGATCACTTATTACTTATGTTTTACAAATGTTATTAACATTTAGAGACTGATGTGAAAGATCTTTTACTATTGAGGGCCTAGTGAGTATGGTCTTAAACCCTCTTCATAGACTACTTAATGTATTGTATGGAAGTGATATTCTATATTATTGTTTTTATGTTGAAAAGTTCTTCAATGTTAAGTATTGTGAATTGAATGGTAAGTATTGATAAGAATGGTGGAATGGGTATGAAATTGAGGTCATATATTTGAAATAATGTATGAGTTATTGTTTGATTGTGTATTAAGTATTGACATCTATGTTTTAACATAAATCCTCTAACTTCACTGACCATTTAAGTCATCTAAATTAAGATATCAGGTGGTGAAAAATTGATAAGGGAGTTCATGCATACTGTGACTACGGTATTGGATGTTTGGACTTATCCTGATTCTTTATATTAGATTCACTAATAATTTAAGCCTTGGATATTGGATTAGATGTTACACTAGTAGAAAAAGGGGCTTCTACGTCGTCAATATAATGTCGGTTAAACCCAAAATCGACGTTGTCAAAAACGCGGTGGCATTTTTGTAAATAAATCAACATTCATAACGTCGGTTAGACCAAAACCCATTAAACAAAACAACCGTTATGGATATATTAGTAAAAAGTAAAAATTCAAAATTTAAAAATTTTCAAATGGCGGGTGAGCACCACGTGGGTTAGGAACTACAAACCGACGTGATGTGTCCAACCATGACGTCATGGTCACGCTGAGTAAATTGAGGAAAAAGCTGTGTGAAATTAGGGTTTGCACCACGTCGGTTCTGGGCTTCTAACCGACGTGGTGGGCCATCATAATTAAAATTGGGGATTTCAGGCCATGCACCACGTCAGTTAGAAGCTCAGAACCGACATGGTGCTTCCAGCTTCACTGTTTTTACTTTTACACTTTGCCTCCCTCCCTCATTTTCACTCTTGTGCGCACGCTGCTGTTTCACAGTTCTCTCTCGCTCACATTGTCTTTTTCTCTCTCACGTATTCTCTCTTGCATTTTGTCTCACTTTCTTGCTCATACTTTCACTGGTACCTGGTATTCTCCCTCGCGTGTTGTTCCCCCCATCTCTCATTGTCTTTTGTGGTTTCATTCACTCCATTTTTGCATTTTTTGGTTTTGATAGATTTCGTTTGGGTTGATTCCGCTCACTAGTTTTGTTCTCACTATCTACAAGAGGTATGTTTTCTTATCTTTGTATGCTTCGAATGCTTTCTAGATGTGTGTATCATAGATTTAGGGTTTCAAAATTTTTTGGACGAAAAAACTTCAAATGACCATAACTTTTGATAGAAAACTCGGATTGAGACGCTCCAAAAATGAAAGTTTCTCGAAATTGCGTAATGAAGCTCTTTGGCCATCCCCAAAGGGGATTTGACAAATTTGTTTTTTCCAAAATTCCATTTTTTACCCTATTTTTTTAATTTTTTTGTATTTTTTTTCAATTTTTTAGATTTTAGCCTACTATTTCATCTATTTATACTTGTCAAAAAGTTGTGGAAATTGTTGTGGTTGTTGTTTGTATGTATTGGAGATTTATCAAAGCGATTCTGGAAAATTCTGATTTTTTTTTTTTAAAAACAGTCCTGTGACGTCGGTTGTGGGGCTTCCAACTGACGTCATAGAGTGAAGCACCACGTCGGTTTCCTAGTCTTAATCGACGTGATGGTGATCTTCACCATGTTGGTTGTTTAACCGACGTTATTTTTAGCAAGGGTGTTCGTGTTAGTTTTTGTATGGTTTCTTGTTCTGCTGTGGGATCAGCTGTGGTCTACTGTGAGTTGGAGTAAGACGTTTCTGAGTTATACAGTGGTCTCTGTATAACGTTACTTGTTGTGGGTTTCAGCAAGGGAGTTCTTAAAGCACACAGTGGATTCTGTGGTGTTTCTTGTTCTGTTGTAGGTTCAACAGGGGTTGGCTGCAGGGTGCAGTGTCTTCTTGCTGTAGGCAAGTGTTGTAAACTGGATCAGGTTGATCAGTTTAGTGAAATCCTTACTGTGTGTGAGGGATTGGACGTAGCCCGGTTGTTGGGTGAACCAGTATAAAAATCTACCGTATCCTGATTCTCTCTTGCTCTCTCTTTATAGTTCTTGCTAATTCTTGCTGATTTTCTTGAATTTTCAGAATTAAGTGAATCTTGCTAATTGAATAACTTCATTTTCTGAAAGTATTTTTAGTAACAACTTAAAATCATTTATTCCATGTTAACTCAGTCTAATCCAAACTGCTTTGAATCTGTTAATAACCAGTATATTAATTTCCTGTAAATTTGCAATTTTGCAATTTGCTGGGTTTACTGTTTACAAGTTTATTTTTCCAGAAAACCAAATCTCTAACTGTTGTTGGTTAAAGACTGTTTTTAATACATTTAACAAAGTTTATAGTGTTTAACAAAACGGTTTTTAACCAGTCAAGCTTGATAAACTTGAAGTTGATCAGTACTTTCTGTGTGGTTAAGTTCTATTCTGTTTTTGTGCAGTAAACTAAATCGCTTCCGTACTTACATTTAAATCTTGATAAGATTGTTTGATTTACTGCATTGTACTGTAAGTGAATTGTATTCTGTTTACTGTTTCATTCTACTGCTTTCACAGTAAAGTCAATAAAGATCCAGTTTATTAAATGAATTTGAATTTTATTAAAAGGTCAACTAATTTTTTGGAAAAGATTTTGAAATCCAATTCACCCCTTTTGTATTTCAGCCAAAACAGTTTCTTTCAATTGTATTATGTAAAGTATTATGTAAAGAAGCATACATATGTGTTTCTAAATGACATTTGAAGAAAACTAAAAATTTTCTTATTTTATAAATATACATATATAATAAAAACTTTCTAATATTAAATTTTACTGTGTTACACAGGATAGTCAAACAGGACATATAATCAAAATTACTATCACTATAATAACTTATGTTATTAGAATATTTTTGTTTTAGACAAAATCTATAGCATAGGAAAGAAATTTAATTATTATAATTAATTAAACATTTAATACTTTCATAATAATAAACAAATAGTAAAGAAATTTAAAATATTTATTCTTTATAATTGTTAAAATGAGTGTGTTTATGAGTTGGACGTAACTTACCTAACATATAATCTAAAATATATTAATATGACTAAAGTCATTATAAGTTGATGGATTAAATGATTTCACATAAATTTTGAAATAATTAATTTTACAATAAATAATTAAAAGATATTTTTTTTTATTTTTTTATAGATTTAACAAAATATAATACTTGAAATGAAGATTTCATAATTAAAAATAAAAAATTTAATATAATACACAATTTATAATAAATTAAAAAATAAAAAATGTTACACAATCACTTCAAAATCTTAATAAGCTTTAAATTTTAATTTAATATTATTTTTATAATTAAGTAAATTTTTTCTTTTATTTACGTGAGTTGATGGGTCAACTCAAATACTCAGATTGGCAAAAGTAAAAAAAAAAAAGATGTAATTTTTTTCATTTTTTTTATAGAATATGTGTAATTTTTTTCTTACAAAAATGGATAAGTTGTATTATGAAAACACGACTTTAAGTGAAGGAGTCGTGTCATCGTAACACGACTTTAAATAAACGGGTAATAAAAGAAAAATAGAACTAAAGTCGTGCTAACGTGACACGACTTCAATGGAAAAAATAGAACTGAACACAAGTTTATTTGTGCTCTCACTTTTTTCTCTCTCTTCAAGCAAGCAGAAAATTAAAATATTCCTTGTCTTCTAATATCAAATTGGTATTAGAGTTATGACGAGTGTAACCAATAATCTGCCACTGCCCTGAGTGACAAAGATAACAAATTATGATAATTGGAGCATCCAAATGAAAGTATTTCTTGGATTTCAAGATGCATGAGAGGTGATGCAAGAAGGTTTTGAAGAACCAGAAAATATACTACGAGATATACTGCGGCATAAAACAAAATGTTGAAAGAGAGACACAACACGATTTCAGTTCTATTTTTTTTACTGAAGTCATGTTACGTTAACACAACTTCAGTTGTATTTTTTCACTGGAATTGTGTCAAACTAACACGACTTTTTCAATTAAAATTGTGTCTTCTTGACACAATTTATCTATTTTCATAAAAAAAAATTTACACATCTTTCTTAATAAATAAAAAAAAAATCACCTCTTTCATACTTTTGTCCCGTTAGAAACAAGTCTAATCCAATTTTTCAATTATTTTTATTTTTTACTTCGCGTAATTCCAATATGTAATAGACTAAATTGATTCATAAATTTGAACTTATTTTCCAGCTCTACGACAATTTATCTTCTCTTCTATCTTAACACCATATGACGTACTCAAATCTTAAGAAATGTATACACTCTATAACTTAGAAAGAACACCAACTAAATATGTTTTCTTAAAGTAATAATATTTTTTATGAAATAAAGTTTAAATAGTTAATTTTTTATATTTATAGCTTTTTAGTTAATTAATAAAGTATTCACTCAAATAATAAATATAAGATTATTTTGACCTAAAAATCTCAATATATAAAGCTACAATTTTAGTTCTTAAAATTGTGCAACATTTTCTAGTAGTTTCTAAGATTTAAAACAAGTGTGAAATTCATCTTTGATATTGAAATCTGTTAGTTACAGTAGTCCTTGCCAGTAGTTCTTTTAGAGGCCATACTGATATTAAGTTACAAAATTTAGGGATAATAATAATAATAATATATTGTACATGTAAGAAAGTAGAATGACAATAATTTTAATTTTAGGTATTTATTTGATATTTTTTCTATTTTAAAAGTTATTATCACAAAGCTTAACAATTTTAACAACTAAAATGATAATGAGAAGATAATTTAAGATTTAACTATAAATTAACTTTCATGATCGGTCCCATCATGTTATTAATTTTAAGTCATTCACAATAGAGGCTAAACGATAACATTATTGGTTGATAAAGAGAAGACTGAAAAAAGAAAAAAGAGATAATGTTACACAATCCGTTCAGAAAATGATTCTTTAACGAAGAATAAGAAAATCGAAAACCCAATTGAAGTGATCCAATAAAAAAAAATTAATTAGGTTTTGTTTAAGAAGCTTTCAACAATAAATAACAATGACTAATATTAACAACAAATCTAATACTTGGACGACATGTATACCACTCTAATACACTCATGGCTCAACACTCTTAACCAATAACTTTTCATAATTATTTACTAAATACTTTGACTAATTGTATATTTATGTAAGTTGAGTTTTATTTAATGCAATACACTCAATTATAATTAGATTATTAACTATGTCTTGGATTGAGCTATAATATAATAATTTATAACTTAGTGTAAAAGTTATTTGATCAAATATTTATCATGTTTAGTTATATATCTAAAAAAAACTTCAAGATATATTGTAAAATTTTTGAATTTTAACTTTAGTTGTGTAAAATATAGTATTAATAAATACAACAAACAATGCCATCCATTTTTATAAATATATATTTATATATGTTCAAAGAGACTAAAACAATAACAATGTAAAGAAAATGAACTCAAATTAAATATTGAGTGATGAAGCAATGAATCAACACACCTTGCTGTATATATTAAGTTTTAAATGGTGAATTTGATGTAAAAATAATGAGACAAAAGTTAAGATGAACTATAAATTGTGTGAAAGCGACATAGAAAATATATGACAAATAAAAAATAATAAGAAAGATGATAACGTTTTTATTAATAGTTTGTAAACTTAACTAAAATTTTGAAAATTTTTCCAGAGACTAAAATGACAATAAGTAATTAGATTTAAGAAATAAATTGAAAATATCATATTATAAACATTATAATACTTAAAAAAAACTTTCATATTAAATTGTCACTCGCATATTTCCCATATTAGTATGCAGCGATTCATATAATTTTCGTATACAATTTCAATTATAATGTAAACAGCTAGAACCTATCACATGAAATGTAACGTTAATACCTGTCTTAAATAAGACGTAACGCAAGATTAAAACATATATAACTAACGTTGACTTTAATATTTTCAATGATAATGAAATTTAGTAAATTTTTATAGTTTTTTAATAAATATATTGTTTTAAAGAATTAAACATGAGATATTTTAAGTGACAAATTTGTTGATTTACCTAAACATATAAAATGAAGAATCCAAAACATGCTCGTATGCAGCATGTAAAATGTCACCTAAAACCTTTCTATGAGATATTCTGCATTCTGATTGTAGATTTTTAGTGTTGTTAAATAATGTCAAATCTATATAAATTAAATTCATTATTTTGCAATTTGGACGGATTAAGTTTTCATCTTCTTTTATTTTATTTTTTAAAGGGACAACACATAGTTTCAGCTAAACAATCTCTTCTGAAAAAAAGACGAGCAGTAAATTTTTTTAGCCACAACATTCTTTATTTTTCATTGTTTTCTAATTTCCTCTTTTATGTTTATTCGATTACGTCCATTCCTTAATATAGTATACATTCATTCGTCCAATAAAATATTTAAATTTATTTATGAGATATATTAAAGTTAATAAATTTTATAAATATAGTTGAGTTTTCTCTTAATGACTTATTGGAAATGTTATTTATATCTTACTCTTGAAGTTCTAGATAAAGAGACCTGTAAATAAACCGTATTAACTACTACTCTATTATTATCAATTATGAGAATATAAACATTAGACATTTAGATTAGTACGTTAATTATAAGAATGAATAAGCATTGAAAGTTTAGATGGTGAAGAAAAAATTGAAAATAACTCAAAACATAAAAAAAAAAAAAAAAAAAAAAAAAAAAAAAAAAAAAAAAAAAAAATTAAAAAAAAAAAAAAAAAAAAAAAAAATCCCAATCCTTAAACAAACAACAAAAAAATATTTTCTAAACCATTAAATATTTGAAAAAAAAAAAAAAAAAACTTTGATACCAGATTGTCAC
>Ga0099825_1001401_pt1 | contig 30681 bp, 25 predicted proteins | sample SiratroredBW_FD_76838 | JGI IMG/M metagenome (GOLD analysis project Ga0099825, IMG submission 76838) | Root nodule microbial communities of legume samples collected from California, USA - Siratro red BW | ecosystem: Host-associated > Plants > Roots > Nodule | place: USA: California | collected...
TTTTTTTACCCTCAAACTTCTTTTTTATTTCAAAAATAAGGAAGATTAAACTTTATTTTTAATTAAAAAAAATAATTTCATTTTTTTAAAAAAATTTTTTGCCATTTCCAAGTTCCTTTTTTTTTTTTTTCAATTTAAATACACTTAATGTAAAAAAAAAATACTATCATTCACTCACTTATCATGAATAATAAGTCTGTTAATTTTTAAATAATTAATTAAATTATTTTAATTGTAAAGATAATTTTTAATTGATTGCCACTTTATAAGAAAATTATTAACAGATATATAATTTTAATATATAATATTATAAAAATTTAAATAGTATTTAAGCCAAACAATTATCGTGTATAATTACTTGAATAAGTCAATCTATTAAATTTTAAATATGCCCTTTGAAAAAATGTTAAACTTTTTATTTTGTAAAAGAATTTCAATTTGCGTGTGATATAAACTAGCTTACATAAATGTCAAAAACTCCCAATTATTTCCACCTTACATACACGAGAAATCTACTGTACCTTTTACAAAATTTTAAGAATTTTGGTACAGTTAGTTTTTTAGACCAATAGTTACTTACAAAACAATAAGCAAATTTTAATTGAAATTAATATAAAATTTAAATTTAATAAAAAATGTCAATTTTGAAATGCATACAATGCTGGAAGAGAAGTGAAACCCACAAAAGATAGGAAGAGAAGGTCATAAAAAGAAAAAACAGGAAGATGTGAGATTGGGTGGTGTGCAAAAAAGATGAGTAGAAATAAAAAAAAGGAAACAAAAAAGTGTAAAAACAAAGAATATTTCTGCTTATAAAAAATATGCATTGAAGCAAAATTTTTACAAAAATAAATTGCTAAAAAATAAAGTGAAATGGTAAGAGTCTTGAAATAAAATATGAATATTGACTGCTGCTTATAACAACTAGAACGGGGCTCCCGCAAATTTCACTTCCATCTAAATGCAAAGTGAAAGCCTTTAATTGCTCCAGAGGCTTACGACGGCAGATAATCAAAATTCAAAAAGAGAGTGTATTAAGAAACAATTATTATTAGTTAAAATTTATGATTTATAAATCTCACTCATGCTGACACTCCGATTCTGTTAAAATTTTATATGAACATCTTACTTTCAAAAAAATACTTTATAAGTCAAATAATCTAAAAAAGATTATGGTAAAATCTATAAGAGATAACTCGATATAATGTAAGAAAACTTAATAATTTAAAATAATCTAAAAAATCTTAAATAGTAAATTTTGTAAAATAATAATTCAGTTGTACAATATATAACTAAAAATCCAACCAATTTGGTCTTGTAATAACGTAAAAGATTTGTACAAATTTATTAGAATAAACCATCAGTTTCATCTTTTAAAATAGTTTCTAAAACGATAATACATTACACAACTAACCTCTACTGTATTTAACAATCTCACGACAGTCTTTCGGACGTAAAAACTCCTTCAAAGTAGTCTTTCCACATTAACAAAAACATATAAACTTGAAGGCAACTAATAAACATTTAAATTTGGCAAAACTACTTGTATAATTTCAGAATTTTAAAGTTTATATAGGATAGAATTACCCTAAACTATCGCTTTCCAATATGTAATCCCTCGAACACGGCGTTTATACAGGGATAGGATTACCCTAAACTATCGTTTTCAAATATATAATCTCTCGAATCGTGAGCTTAATAAATTCCATACGCGTCTTGACGGATAAATAAATATGTATACGGGTCTTGCTACAGTAGGCAAAATGAATGTATACCAAAATCAAGCATTTATAAGTTTCAACGCTGGCAAAATCACAAAAACTGCTAAGAACTCACTATAACAGAAATAAGATTGAAACCAACTCTTACCAAAAGACGCGACAAAATCATAGTCTTTTTAAGACCACGGAATAAGTTTTCACTTGAAGCACTTGGCATCCAGAAGAGGCTCTCCCTCAAATGGTTCATAATCCTCAATCATCTGATTGACCCGCTCTTTCTGAGTTTCGTCAGAGATGTCAACCTTGGTCCACTCGTACAGCTCCATATCATAGCACTCATCAATCACAAATTGCGGAATCTCTTGCCCGCGGAAAAGCCACAACCCCTTCACCTTAAATGGTGCCTGTGATCCAATCACAAGCATCTTTCCAAAAGCATACTTGCGAGCCAGATCCATCCTCTGAAGAAAACCACCAACCTTGTTTAATGTCACAAAGGAAACAGTGTTCTCGTCATTGTACTTGTAATCACAGAACCAGAGAGAATAACCCTCTGGGTCATACATGTCCCAAAATCCTGCAAGTTCACAAAGAGATTTGTAAGTGATAAGATGTCTACCATCTCATATAAACTGATTCTGACACTCTTTGCTAAATACTAGTAATAAGTCATGATGAGAAGAAAGCAACGAGCTTTCGAAAACACGTGACTTCTTATCTCCTAGCAGTGACGAAATTAAAACACAGAAACCACAAGCAGTGCCATCATAATACCTTTGATTGCAACCTCGCGGAAGTTGGTCTTTGTGTTTGAGTAGAGTCTTTTCCACTCATCCAGTATCATCTTGCTTGGAGGAAGAAGATCAAGAGGATTTTTGGGCTTGGGCTTGGGTGCCTCCTCCTCTGCCTCTTCTTTGGGCTTTTCTGGCTCTGGCTTGGCCACTTTCTTGGGCTCATCCTTAGGCTTGGGCTTCGATTCCTTAGGCTGGGAAGGCTTCTTCGCAGGAACAGGTGGAACAGCGTCCGTTTGCTTAACCTGACCTAATATCTTTCGGAAATTGGGCTGGTTGACCAAGGTCCAAAAGTATCTCTCAACATGAGGGAACTCCGAAGTGAAGCTCTTAACTAAGATCTGAGTGAAACCCAATAAAAGGTTGCATGTCATTATGATGTCAGCAAGGGTGACGGAGTGGCCAACCAGGTAAGTATTGGAGGCAAGGTGAGTGTTCAAGGCCTCAAATGCTCTCTTCAGCGCAGAATTTGCAGCCTCCTCCGCCTTGATGCAGACACATTTCAGATGAGTGGGTAAATTTAGAGGAAAATGGGAGCTTGAAAGGAGTTACAAGCAGAACGTAGAAAGTAGAAAGGAATATAATACGGAAATAAGCTTACCGGTGGAAGGTATGGAGCAAATCCAAGTCTTGGCAGGTACAATTTGAGAATGTTGGCATCGATCTCCAAAGCTGAAAAATCAATCCACTGGTCGATGCGGGCCTGCAACGTGAAACGGAAGTATGTATAAAATAGGAAACAGTAAAGAAGGGTGGAAAGGAGGAGAAAGCACATAGATGGTAAGGAAGTGTGAGGAGTTACATTATCAAAGGGAGTGGACAGGTACAAGCCGTTGTCACCATTGAGTCGAGCAACTGGAGGAAAGAAAAGAGGGCGATTTGCATTTAATTGGAAAAGTGATGCAGATAATAAGGAAGGAAACGTGAAATGATTCATGGAATTGCAGCAGACATACCGTAACGAGCAATAGCATTGCTTTCAAAGATCGGACCATCGGGCGTTTCCAACACAGGAACCTGATGGAGACAAGGAAAGTTGATTGTGGAGGGGAGCACATCAGAATACATACATACATACATACATGCATACATACCTTTCCAACAGGATTCATCTTCAGGAACTCAGGGGTTTTGTTGGAGACGGACATCTCGAAATTAGGGGCAAATTCCAGTTGGACGCCACTGTACTCTGCCGCGATGAGAGACTTGTAAACATTTTTGTTTTTTTTGGTTGCGTGCAGGATCTACACAGGAAGCAATGGATTACAATCAGGTTTATGCTAAATTGGCGATGGTTATTTGGGGAAACGGAAAAGTAGAAAGTAGAAAGGAAACTGACCAGAGCCATTTCTTATCTTAGAGCAAACAAGTCAGTAGGCGCTTCCCTGCTCTTGCTCCTGCTCCTGCTCCTCCCACTATGCGATGAAGAAGAAAGCAGCGTAGGAGGAAGAATTAGGTTTTTTTGTAAGCAAGGCCAAACCCTAAAAGATATGGATCCGATCCGATCCGACCCGATCCAATCCGACTCAAATTTAACCCAAGGCAGCCCAATCCAGTGGGTTATGATAAAGGCAGCCCAAATACAAAAAAAAAAAACAAATCAAATTAAATTGATAAAAAAAGAAAAAAAGAAAAATTTACAGGTATAAAATAGTAAACGTAATTGAGTTTTATGACAGACATTATTGTAGTATTAAAAAAATACAAGAAAAGCAGGGAAACCGATAGAAACGGAAGAAGAGAAGAGAAAAGAAAAGCGAAGAAAATGGGTCGTCGAGCGGAGGAAGAGTACGATTACCTGTTCAAGGTTGTGCTGATCGGGGATTCGGGAGTTGGAAAATCGAATCTTCTGTCCCGATTCACTCGGAACGAGTTCTGTCTGGAGTCGAAGTCGACGATTGGCGTGGAATTCGCCACTCGAACTCTTGAGGTGTGGTTCCAGATCTGGTAATTTTGTGCTGTATTGGTTAATTGAGTATGAAATAAAATGTAATATGTAACGGCAGGTGGAGGGAAGAAGCGTGAAAGCTCAGATATGGGACACGGCTGGACAGGAACGATACAGAGCCATTACGAGTGCCTACTACAGGGGTGCTCTGGGAGCTCTTCTGGTCTACGACGTGACGAAACCAACCACATTCGAAAATGTGAGCCGTTGGCTGAAGGAGCTGAGGGATCACGCGGATGCCAACATTGTGATCATGCTGATCGGGAACAAGACAGATCTGAAGCATCTGAGAGCTGTTGCCACCGAGGATGCCCAGGGTTATGCTGAGAAGGAGGGCCTCTCTTTCATCGAGACGTCTGCTCTTGAAGCTACCAATGTGGAGAAGGCTTTCCAGACCATTCTCTCCGAGATCTACCGCATAATTAGTAAGAAATCACTCTCTTCCAACAATCAACCTGCATCTGCCACTGTTAAAGAAGGCAAGACCATCGCAGTTCGGGACTCCCAACCCACCACTACAAACTCCACTTGCTGTACTTCCTCCTGAGTACCCTCCTCCTTAATCTTATCCCACTTCTTCATTCATACTATGGATATTTCCGCTCTTATTTATCCTAAAATTATCACTCATCAATTCTTTCCCAGCTTAATCAAAACTTCTAAATTTGTATACAAATTATTACCATTTTTATTTCATATCCACAAAATAACTACCTCTACAACTCTAACAACAAACACGCACACAAACATTGTGTGCCGCCACTGTCACTAAACCTCTACTGCAGCCTACATTAGTCACCAAAATGCCAGTGTTTTTACCTTTTTTTTTTTTTTTTTTAATTCAAGCATAAAAACATATTTTTCCAATTATTTTTTATTTTCAGAAAAATAGATTGACTCAAACGTATCTGTAGTTTCTAACTACGTTTGCGAATTTCTTTGATCATGATTCTACATCCCGAATCATCATGGCTTCATGGCAATGAAGGCATGTTACCCTCTTCCTAACTTGGAATTTTATTCATGGAAGCTCATCTTCATTCGCAAGTTGCAGCTTGCAAACGACTTTTGTCTATACTTAAATAAATAAATGGTTTTTGTCTCCTTTACATCGCTTTGGTATAGTAATTTTGGTTATGTTATATGAATTGAGGGAAGCGAAAAAGGGGAAATAAGATTCAAAAGGCAGCTGTGAACACGAAATTAAAATATAATAATCATTTGGAGTTGTGTTTCCGTGAAGTTTCCTTCACATCTCCGCTAAAGGTGTTACAAGGAGTTGAGCACCCAATTTCAAGTTGAAATTTTCTAAAATGAATATATAAATATTATGCCAATAATAATGTTACTCGTTACAATGGTTGAAACCGTAATGAACAAGATTTGTATCCGCGTAAGAGAATCATGTCAATTTGGAGAATTAACTTAGGGAGTGTAAAATGATTTGTTTCTATAAGAATTGAAAAGGTGAAGGGTACCTTTCTTGCAGCGGGAACCAACCCTGAAATGAGTTGAACGAACCAGCTCTAAACTTGTCTAATATGAACCACCAAACTAGACGTGAACCAGAATTTCTTAGTATAATAAAGACCCAATAGTTATTCTAATCAACCATAAAAGATGTATCTATAAATCAATATATTGGCCATAACGCTGATATCGTTTTATTTATTTATTACATAAATATATACATAAACACAGTTCATACCAATTCAACTACCGACCCAATATTCCAATCAAATCCACGACCGGACCTCTAAAATAGTACTGCACAGTGTCTTCGTATGATAAGAACGGTAAAATTCATCATGAAATCTTCCTCCGCCAATTTGTTTTTAATTTCTCGATGATTGAGGGTTCCAGAAAGAAACCAAAAGCAAAAAGAAAACTCATTCATTCATTTACATTATTAACAAAGTGCGAGCCTGTAATTTTCCCTTTCACATCAAATGACAATATTTTTATTACCCTCGAAACAAAAACCTTTGATTTAACAACTAAAAATAATAAATATTGACTAAACAACTCAGAATAATAATATTTTAATTATATTTATTTTACCTTTTGGGATTGTAATTTCTTTAGGGGCGTCAAATTATAATTATCGTTTAGATTTAGAATGATTGCAGTGGCTTATCCACAAAACCCAATTCCTTGTAGTCAGGAGAGTGACTCCACCGAGTCTCCGCCGTTAATTTACTTTGAAATGTTGAAATATGAGCTGAAAAACTTTAAGCCATTGGATTATGATTGTAGGACTCTCCATTAACTTATCCAACGGCAGGCGCACTAGTGATCCGAATATACATGTGTTTTCAGGATGGTAGGATAAGGCGCACTGGTTTTTACTGTTCCCTGCACTCATGCTTCATGTTGACCACAATCATATACCATTTACTTAGAATTTCATTGCCATATGGTTTATGCAATATGTATGCGAAAAATGTGCTGTCAATTTGCCTCCCTTTCCTTCTAAACATGGCAAGTCATAAGGACAGGAGATTCAGAACCATATATCCAGGGATTTAAATAGATAAAAGTCATATTTTCACAGTCACTAAACATCCATGTCATAACACAGTTAAGAAAGAGTCTCCCTATTTCCATATAACAGTTATAACAGAACGAAGAACCTAACCACAGCAGTTGCTCTTCTGTGGGATTGGTTGCCCCTTTATTTGAACGGCTTCTCCCGACTTACCAACAGTTGTTTGGCTTCCCATCCTGCACATAAGTTCAAATCAAAGTTCAAAACATCTCAAAGGGACTTACTTGTCTTGTGTTGGATCTCATACTATCTCAGTCATCAAGTAATAGAATTACATGATCATAATAACACGACGCTGCATAAAATAATCTTAACTCGTTAAAGAATAAAAATAGACACATTATCTGTAAATTATAAAAAAATTAGCTCAAGGATTTACATTCTATTTATTTTTCTTTTATTAAAAGCCATTATTAAGTGTTTCATTATTATTTGAAAGACAATTCATCAGTCATATATAAATAAAAAACAAAATTGATCAATAACTTGCTAGTCATGACCTACTGTTAATGTTTCAATTTTAAACATGCTGAAAGACTCAAACATGGAAACAGAAAAGTCAAGACATTGATTTTATATTTGTAGTTTAATGATTTTAAATGAGAGAGGAGCTAGAAATATTAGATACTTCTTCTTAATCTCTGCTGCCATAGTTAAGAATGCCTGCTCCACATTGACAGAGTCTTTAGCACTTGTCTCAAGGAAAGGGATACCAAGCTCATCCGCAAAGGCCTGTGATTCATAGTCATACAATACATGTTAGACAAAGTATGATTATCCAACTCCTTATTTTCCGTTTAATATTGAGAGTAAGTAACTGATTTTTCATAATCTACTCTTCAGGCACATGCTTATTTAACTAAACAATTCTATCAAATAAAATCATGACATTGGACAACTAACATTAAATGCAGAAGTGACCAGTCCAAAGTTATTATCATACATGACATATTCAGCCAATGTTAAAATTAACAATACATGCATTCAAAAGATCTTTAACTCTTTGCTAACTTTTGATTTATTTAACTGAGTTCCAAGTAATAGGCAATTCTACCAAGATAGTGCATTTCATCTGTAATTGAAGATAAAGCAAGGAATGCAAAGGGTATAAATATAATGGTTGTAATGCCTCTTTACTTGGTCAAAGAAGGAAAGTGAAAAGATTCAAGTTCCCTTCCTCTCCAACACTTCAGATGAATATTAAAAGATATTACGTTTAGAATTGTTCCAATTGCTTTTGTCTTCCAACCCCAAAAGACCGGTATCCAGAAGAAACTGTCGATTTTCGTCATAATTACCGCAAAATGTACCTACTCCGTTATTTTATACTACACGATAGTTTTGGTAGCTCGAGATGTGTAATAGTTTGGATAGCTTAGGGATACATGTGTAACAGTTTCAATAGCTCAGGGGATACAAGGGTAAGACTTTTAAAATCTTGAACGTTCACATGTTATATTTAGAAAAACATTTTCGAAATTAATATTTTCCTTGATTAAGACACAGGAAACACAAGATACACTCCATACTCCTAGAAGTAGGATTCATTGTAAGAATATACAGGTGAAATAACACCAGATGCCTAATGACTCATTTTGAAATAACACAGAACTCCTCACGAGGAAAGAACAGAATTACCGGATGAAACCAAAAAAAAAGAACGAAAAGGAAAAAAGTGATAATTCAGTAATTTACCTTGGCAGTTTGTGAGTCTACAACCTTGTTATCAACTAGATCACATTTATTCCCCACAAGAAGCTTGCACACACTGTCATTTGCATATCTATCAATCTCATTTAACCACTGCTTCACATTGTTAAAGCTTTCCATCTCAGTGACATCGTAGACAATCTGTTGCAATCCCAAAGCTTGTAAGAATTCCAGAAGTTTGCTCAAGAAATTTAATTAGTATCACGGCAAGTATATGGTTTTCACCGTAGATGATGATAGGATAAAGTTGACTTACAATTATTCCATGCGCTCCTCTATAATAACTGCTTGTTATAGTCCTGAATCGCTCCTGTCCAGCTGTATCCCACTACAGGAAGCAGTGAGTATAAATTGTTAGGGAAAGGAAAAAGATGATGCCTCGAATGGCTTCATTTTCTGGGGACAAGCAACAGTGACAATGAGCTTCACAGCTGAGGTCTACTTAAAATGACATTTGAACATACACGCAAACAAAATAAAAGAATCGAAGCGTGGTACGTGAACAACCAATGGTGATGATGAATTGTACCAGAAATGTTTATGTGGAATAATGAAGATAAGAAGGAAAGAGGTGAGAGATGGTGGTATTTGTTGATTCTCAATACCCTACATTGGGTAACAGGCGAATACAGAAATTAGGGCAAAATTGTAACATTGGAGTGGGTGCAATACAAGACAAGCAAAATAGATAATAGATATTGAAAACCTAAAAATAGAGTGTAAGAAAAGAAAACTCACAATCTGGAGCTTGACGGTTTTTCCTTGTAGGTCGACGGTTCTGATTTTCTGGAGAGAGAAGAAAAAGTGTCGGGCCACAAATAGAAAGAGAAAAAACAGAGTTAGAAGAAAAGAAGAAGAGTGATGATTACGAAATCAACTCCAATGGTACTTATGTAGCTGTCCACATAGGAGTCATCCTGAAAGGAAAGGAAGTGAAGAGATGAGAGAAAGTGAAGGGCAAAGGGGGAATCGAGTGAAGTGATGAGAGACTGACAGCGAATCTGAGAAGCAAGCATGATTTTCCGACGGAAGAGTCGCCGATGAGAAGAAGCTTGAACAGGTAATCGCTGAAATCAAAGAAAGGAAACCCCAGATCAGTAAGTAACACTTTCTTCCTCAAACTCTTTCTCTCAAACACAAACACTACTTACTATTCGTTACTCATTGTTACAACCCTCTGCTCTCTGCTCTGCTTGCTCTCTCAACACACCAAAACTCTTATTCTCCTTCCCCGGCCCCCCCATTTCATTAAATTCTCTCTTTTTAATATTATTAAAATACCCAGCCATTATCTTTTTATTTTTGTTTTTTTCCAATAAAAAACCTTTTTTTTATCGCAGTGACGACTTTGGCTAAAATTGAAAAGACAAATTTATTCTACTGGAAGTTGACAATGTAATATTTGTTCATTTACTATAATGATTATTTTAAAATTTGCATTTTGAATTATAATGTATGTACAATGTAGAAACGGTGTAGGGTAGGAAATTATTGAATAGTTGACGAATGTGAATATTACAAAATGAGAAAGGATCAGGAAGGAAGTGGTGAGGGAGGGCAAAAGGGCCCGTGGAAGAGGTGAGGGTTATCCCTGAAGCTGGGAATGGTGAAGTGTCTCAACCTTCCTTCCTGTTTTTTGATGAAGGATTGGCAGAGGAATGCCTTGGAGAAATTGTCTTCGACCACTCTGTTGACATCATGCACAAACACATCCGTCTCTCCACTCTTCCTGTTCCTGGCCATCATCCCAGCGGTGTAGATGGCACTCATCCTCCCAGGTGCATCCTCGTAGTAGCCGGTGGGTGCATCCACCATGATCACATCCCATTCTGTCTCGTACACGACGCTCGGCAAACCCTTCAAAGCAAGCTGGCAAACGGAGTATCTGGGGTCTCCCACTGCTGTGCACTCCTCTCCTCTCCCAACCTCCATCAGAATCTCAGCCTCATTCACCTTGCTGTCGTACCTCACGTGGTACGACTCCACCGTCGGAAACCGCCTCCTTATTTGCTCCATCCATGCCTCGTCTTCTTCCAGGAACACCGTCCTCCCGCCGTGATTCAGTGCACTCCACATGAGGCTGTCGTGACCCAACCCAAACACCAGGAAGTTGCACGGGGATTTCTTCTCCAACACTCTTGCAGACACCGATATTTCTTTCAGCGTTTGTTGTGGGGTGATGCTTGAGGTGGAGTAGTGGATGAGTGCTTGGGAGAGAGAAACTGGTATCTTGTTGCAACTCTGGGAACAAGTTGGGGTCTTTACTGAATGAGATGGTTGTGAAGTAGCATTTGCGGTCTCCTCTTGTATGTTTTTGGAGGTAGACAAGTTTGATCTTAGAATGAAGAGGAGGAAAAAGGCAACCAAGAGCGGTAGAATGAGCAGCTTGGAGTTGAATGCTTGATGTGCTTTGGGCCTCATCTTGTGTGTAGTGAGTGAGTGATGAAAAAACAGTGAATCGAACAGGGTTTGCAGGGACGAGGGATGCACGGCTTATATTTGGTTTGAAGTTAGTTGGGTAGTGGCTGGGAGGAATAATTGACGTTTGATGCTTGAACGCCAAGGGAACACCCACACACTGCCACTGGATGGATCCATATTTGATATAGACACCACATCTGCCAGAATTGTGAATCAAGCAAACTGCAGTTGTTGCATCTTCAAATTTGGTGCAACTTCTTTCTATACCCATTTTTCACTCAACATCTCAATCTTCAGTCTCTCTCACTCACTCACTCACTCACTCACTCACTCACTCACTCCAGTCTGCTTTATGAATATCATATCATATCAATCATAACAAACAAGCCAGTCCAGAACCCAGCTTCTTATTGAATTTAAGTTCGATGTTAAATGAAAGGAAAACTCTTATCAACGTATTTTAAGGTTATGCTTCAAAAGACCAAAATCCTTTAGAGCAACACAAACGATAAAGCATAATCATGTAGTGCTGTTTGCTGTTTGCTGTTTGTTACAAATTCCAACTATCTTCTATTCAAAAGAATTTGAAATGCTTCGTAATACAATAGTTAGCCGTTCACTCTACATGAAACATTAATGAACCCGCATGCCACCTTTGAAAAATTGTTAAAACACGCTCGAACTCTTGAGATTGCATGTTTTAATTGATTTGCCTCTTAAAATGTACACACCCACCCTAAATTTAGAATTGATTGCAAAGGTTAATCGACCTAGTAAATAATCTCACAAATTAAGGTACACATGAATGTGAATAGTAAATCTTCTCAGTAGTACTTCACCTGCACACCCACGTTGATGAGAATTCGATGTTTAGAAACTTTCTTCAACCTTCCGAATTTCTTATGGCAATGCCTTTGGACATACATGTAACTTGAATAACCCATTAACCTATGCATTAAATTAATAAAGAGTAATTGGGCAAAATCAGTTTCAAATGTACAGTGCCATGGAAATTACTTCGCGATCTGGCAATGAAACAACTTGGTGTGTTTTATACAATTATTGTACACTCTATCGGCATGGACTTTATTAACCCTATAAACTATCCACCTTCCTGAAACATTAAGTTTGTTGGTTAGAACACTGTACAAGGCCTTCTATGATAATCATAAATATATGAAGTGAAGAAGTGAGTTGAAGTCCTCCGAGCACTAGTCCTTTATCGGCATCAAGAATTGATGAACTTCCAAAACAAATATTTTATCTTGGCATCACAACCCTGCGTTCGAGTGCTCTCATCCCATGTTAACTGCATCAGAACCCTCTTGAAAGTCACTTTTGATTTCTCACATGGTGAAATAGTGATTCAGTCTGGTCATTCTCGCAATCAGCCTTCTTTGCCTCATCCTTAACCAAAAGAGCTTTCCGGACAGCATGTTGGATCTGCCTTTCGTGTGTCTTCAGCACTTCTTCAACATTATCCTCTGGAGCCAGCAATGGTCCAGAACGATGCATGCGGGCATTTTTGTTAGCAAATCCCTGTGATCATAAACAAAAACAAGTAATTATTTGATAGCTTCATATTCATTGAGCATAAAACACTAATTACCTTCTCCTGAAAGTTTCATACAGGTTCCAGTATTCTATTAATTGTGACTACACATATATTTATATATTATACAGGGAGAAGATATCTCACAGTGTCCCTGGGTCCTTAACATTAGCCTCGTTGCAAGGAAATCTTTATATCAAGACAAGTAAGCAAACCAGTCTTCATACCTAACAAACTAATTCTTTCCCCATATTCTCTGAAAGGGACATATAATGCTCGATTCAAAATAATTGAGCAATTTCACACATTTACCTTGGCACGATCCTTCCCCACTGGGAGAAAGTCCTTCTGTGAAGATTTGAGTCCATCCAACAATTGGTTGGACTCACCATCAGCTTCATGGTTATATCTCATGCCAAATTGATCTTCTGGCAACTGCGAATTCACACTAAAGTCACCACTCATATCAAGCAGTGAATCACCTCGAACTGCAATTGAATTAGAAAATCTTGACAATTTTGCAGTGCTACCTTGCCAATAGGAAGTATGTTTTCTCAACTCAGACTTTCTTGATATAAAGCCAGGATCACGGCAGGCGAGGACATTTTCCTCGTTCAAATTCATATTGCTTGAGGACCCATAAACATTTGGATGCATTGACTGGCCAGAATGAGAAAATACATCGAGTGCTCTTGACTTTACAGGTTCACGAGAGAAGCCATAACCGTCATCCTTTTCGTAATTGTACTTCTCAGTGACGCGCTTAGAATTACACTGTCCTTGTCTCTGGGGGCAAAAATCACATGGAAAAAAGTGTATCAGGAAAACCCAAATAACTCCAATGAACATTAACATTATGTCTATGATTTAAGGTACCCCCATGGTTGCCTGAAACTCAGCATTCGCATCAGGTATTGGCACAGGTTTAGACTCTCTAAAATTACTCCCAGCTGATTCATGTTCATGTCCTTTACTTGGTGCTCTTCGTCTGCTTAATAATAGACAAATGGGTGACAGAAGAAACACGTGGACAAATAGTAAGGATTACAATTTGAAACAAATCAAGCCAAAGCCATGCCTCAAAAATAGGAAGAAGACAACCAAAAAACACTGAGATACTTCTGCACTAGTCAGAGGTTCGGGAAACTAATATCCTGAGAGAACAAAAAGAAAAGAAATGCAAAACCTTTCTATTATTGCTTGAGACATCCATAGAAAAAAACAAATTATCATTAAAGCACACACTAGAAAGGTGCGCAAAGAATGTGCTATTGTTGCAGGTAATGCGAAAAATACCAGATATAACAAAATCACATAAGAATTGACTCAAGAAAAGTAGGTTTAGAAGGTGACCCCTCCGCAAATTGTCAAATTGCATCTATCGGATAACTAATTTAAACAAAATTATCCTCCAATATAAAAACTCAAAGAAGGCATACCTTCTAGCTTCCTCTTCGCGAAGTTTCACATCAAACTCCTTACTCGGTGGGTACTTAGGCAAAGATGATGGATCACAAGGAAGTGGCATTGTTGTGAAGAACTAAACATGGAAAATGTCAGTGGCTAAGAAAAGAGAGTTGGGAAAGAAATCTTCTGAGGTCCAAGCTCAAAAAATTCTAGGATGTGTAACACGTGCATTCTGTTCGAAGACAAATTGTACTGTGAACTGCACCCGTAAAAGAACTAATATTTACCTCATGCCGAAGTGCTGAAGATGCAGTTCCTCTATCATTCGATTCAACAGCTAGAAGGACCTCCAAGAGGCTCAGTGTAGATGAAGGAAAATCCTTGAATGTCTGAGAAACAACGCGTTTGTAAGGTTGTTGAGGCTTAAAAATTGTTGCATGAGGTAGCTTTGACTTCTTCCAGTATTCCTCAGAGGGAGATCCACAAAGTTTGAAGATTTTATGCAGTTGCTCCACCTACAATGATATATTACCAGATCTTAGTTCCCAATTAAACCATGGAAAATTGTGACAAAACAATTATTTCAAATGAGACCGTCAGAAATCTTATCTTATATTTCTTACCAATAAAATGATTGCAGATAACTCAAATAGCTATAAAAGTAACATGTTGAAGTTAGATTAGAAATGTGATGCTTATTTCCATTTCTTCCCCTACTCTATATCATTTTGTAAATCTATAACTCTCTCTCTTTCATGCAAATATGCAAAGGTAACAGAAGAGAACCTATTAGTTTAAGACTCATATCATCAAGCTTTGATGATCAAGGTATCGCATGCAAAGGCTTCAGTATGTCTAACAACAATTTTGCTCATAACCAAGACAAAAGAGGAATACTACCTCTGTCCGTCCAGACAATATAGGCTTCCCAACAAACAACTCTGCAAGAATACATCCAGCACTCCACAAATCCACAGTAATTCCATAATCTGTAGCTCCAAGCAAAAGTTCAGGCGGCCTGTACCACAAGGTTACTACCCGACTTGTTAAAGGCTGCCCCTGAGATGGCTGAAGTGAAGTTGCTAATCCAAAATCACCAATCTTCAGTTTGCCATTACTGTCGACCAGAAGATTTGAGCCTTTTATGTCACGATGCACTACACCACGACTGTGACAATGCTCAAGACCACGAAGAAGCTGTTGCATGTAACACTTGATCTGTAATATGGAAAAAAAATATTCACCAATTGTGGAAACAAGAAGTAGGGGTCAATTACTGAGGAAAGAAAATAAGAGAAGATGTCTGACACGGAACTTTTAAGTTGTGAATACAGTTGGATGCAAAGAATACATGGCCTTTTGGTAAAATATTGTTATGGGTTTTTGGTTTTGCTTCCGGGTCCTGCACGCCGGCTACAAAGTGCTCAAAGGATGCTGGCCAAGGAATCAATAAATCAAAGATTTTATTGGAACCCATGGTGGGATTGTGCATTGGTGACATTAGATGTTACACTTTACAATTAATGTTTTCTACTTTTGATTCCATAACCAATGCCTAAATGGTTAGCATTCTTCTTTGCTTTAAACAAATTTCTTATCTATTTCAACTAATAAGTTAATTGGGTCCAAGATATACAAACTAACTGCAACATCCAAGGCAATTAGTCAGATCTTTACAGCTATAGAACCACTAGGGATTGTTGCGAGATGGTGAGAAACGCAATTCAGACAACTTAAAAGTGTCATTGTTATCCCAGTCAAACCCTTCATACGAAAAATGCCACTAGGACTCCAGTAGATATACAGTGTTTTTGACTCGTCAAATTCAATAATAATAATAATAATAATAAAAGTGATTTGTTTTAAACAGATATTTAGCAATCCATTCCGTATCTGGCTTCAAAGTTTGTGTCGTGCTTCTATTAATTATACAAATGGTAGACACTTTCAGATCTCACAAGGTTCGTTGTGAAAATAATATGGCTCACTATGCAAGTTACATAAAAATGACGTCAAGTTAAGTTTAAATGCTTCCAAGACAAATTTACAGTTGTAGATGAGAGAACGGCTGTCATCTCTGTTATGCATAATTAGAAGGTAGGTTTGGGTATAGGTACCTGTGCTTCGGTAAACTTGATGTCAGGTATTGCTGCAAGTCCTGCAAGATCATGGTCCATATATTCAAAGACAAGGTACAAGCTACCAGAGACCCGTGAGGCAATCATGCCCTCAAGCTTCATGACATTGGGATGATCAAGCCTTCGCAGCACAATAACTTCCCTTGACATAAAACGAACACTTTCCGGATCCATAGTAGTAAATCGGACCTTCTTCAATGCAACAATTTTATTTGTTTCAAGATCACGAGCTTTATAAACACTGCTGTAAGTTCCTTGGCCAATCTGCAAGATGACAGGAAAGTTTGTTTGGTAAGTAATTTGAAGAAAAAGATATGATTGGTGACATTAAGAATGGAAAGAGAAAGCAATAAATAATAATAGGAATTGCCTTATCCAACTTTTCAAAGGAATCAGCCCTACGAGGTATCCAGCCACTTATGGCTTCACCAGCAACTGCAGAGAGCCAAGAGGGCCACCCAGCAAGAACCTGTACTCCTTTTTCCCCTCTGGTTATACTATACAACCTACCCATCTTAGGTTGTTGTGTATGTTTGGATGGTCGCACCCCATTCCCATTGGCATTCTTGTCCCCTTTATGTTGAAGTTGATCCGAGAAAATTGGGGTGGAGGCTTTTTCTTCAGTTGCATTTGAATTTGAATTTGAATGTTGATTTGCATTGGATATGAGGGAAGTGGTGTCTCCGAAATGGTTGGTGTTGGGGGATGAAATGGCCTTCAAATCTTCGGAACGGTTTTGAGAAACGTATTGGTCTGGTGATTTTGCTTTGGAGCATATACAACCCATAACACCCACCGCAATTTCTAATTTTCAAGTGACTCCTCTCGTCTCCTATTGATGCAATGCCAATGCCAATGCGAGCAATCATTCTATTCCATTATGTTGTGTTGTAGCGTGTTAGATTGAAGAAGAGATGGATATAGAGACCCAACCAAATGAAATTGAAAAACGAAATGCGGGTGAAGAACGGATAGGAGATGCTCTGGAAAGAGAGAAAACGGAATCTGCAGAGGCGGCGAGAAACTTGTAATGTTGGTTACAATTGAACAGAAACAGAGTGCGTGGCTTAAGCAACAAGGACATGCAGATTGATCGGAAAACAAAAAGACATAGCATACATGAAATTGAAAGGAAATGAGCGGTTAGATGAACATTGGATGCCTAGGATCTCCAATCCAACATCTCTAACTCTGTCTCTCAATTACGCCAAATCCCTTTCCCTCCCATGCACACTCCCATACCCACGCCTGTCACCTTTCAATTATATTTCATTTTTTTACCAAACTATTTTTCACTCACTCCTAAATATATATATATATATATATATATATATAACTATTTTTAATTCCTTTTTTCTATTGTTTCAAAAACACACAACAACAATAGAATACACAATTTCTTATCAAAAATAAATTTAAGAAAACATTTAAATGTTAGATAGAGGGTTTATTAATTACTAAACCAAAAACTAATATCTTTCTTTTGAATAAATTTGGGGTGGAGTGTGAAAAGGATAGAAAAAAGGACCTAAGACGTAGGGGTAATGACACGTAGGCTAGGGCGAAAGGCGAAGCAAGTGGTTTTATCCACGAAGCGGAAGGTTCGGAGGACACAGCTGGAGACAGGCTGTGAGCAACAAAGTCCCACTCACCAATTCCCCTCCCTCTCTCTCTCTCTCTCCCTCTCTCCCAATTCACCTTCGCATTGCAATTAGGGTTAGCTGATCCCCTTCTTCCCTTCTCCGCTTCCTCCCTCCTCTTTGCCGGATCAACCGTCCCTTCCGCTGTAAGCTTTTTCTCTTCCTTAATCTTTCATTTCTCTCTATGCCTCCGTTTTTCCTTTCGCATTTCCTCTCCCAGGCCTTCTTTTAGATTTCAATTTCGATTTCGTCTTCGCCCACCCCTTCCTCTCTTTCCTTCTTCTCAAATACCCACCAAACCTAACTATACTTTACTTTTCCTTCCGTCTTTCCCTCCCTCAACCCTCAGTTTTTCTAGTTAATGTGCCTTCTCAATTCTAAATACCTGCTCTCTGCACACCAACTCTCTTCTTTTTCTTCACTACACTCACTCTTCATTTATTATTGCTATTGCTTTCCATCAAATTTATGTTTACATGTTTCTACTTCTTGCAAAACACCCTCTAATGTTCCTCAACGCCATATATTCAGACCCTCCCCTTTCTGCTAATTGCCCTCAACACTTTTTACTGCTTTCAACTTAATGTTTCTGATGCCGAGGACACCTCCCCGGTTACAACTCCTCCTCTCTTCCAAATTTCTATTTTTTGTCTATTTGCTTTGCTGGAAACGAGTCGTGGGCCTATCATTTTATGTGATTATTTAATTATTTAGTGTATTAATATTTCCTTTGTAATTATTTATCTGCGTTTTAAATTGCATTTGTGGTTACGGTTTCCTTCTGTCTATTGATACTGCTAGAAATAGCTGATAAATGTGGCCATAATTGAGGTCACACCGTCGACATTGCCTGCCAAACTCTCACTCTGCGACTGTTTTTTATGAACCTTGTTATCAATTTAGGAATGTGGTGTGTAACGCCATGTAGATGTTATTGTTAACATGTATAAATCAGTTTTCCTTTCAATTTTCTTTTCCATAACCTGTGTTTTGGCACCCGGGCAATTTGTTGACGTATATCAAACTCCCTGGAGATTCAAATCATTTTTTCCATGAGTTTGGTTCCAATATCTGAAGTTCTGAGCTGTGATTATTTTAAGCAAAGTTGTCTCAGTTTTACATTCAAATATTCAACTTTCATTGTTTCTTCTTCTTATTATTATGTTGTTCTCAATTGTAGGTGCTTGAATTGGATAATCAGCCTTAAAACTGTATGTTCAGAGGTTGATGTATTACCCGTGATCTTGTATCTACATTGAGCGTATGGAGGGGTGCTACTTGATTGATCTGGGATGTTGTGGAGCTATCTATCTTGAGTGATTATGCGTATCTGGATCAAGTTCAATCATCTTATTCTTTTATTAATACTGGGAACTCATTGATTTATACTTTAGTTCTGGAAAGAAGGCACAACCACCAGAGGACTTCCTGTATCCATGCTGTCAGAGAGCATGCGTGGAATCTGTACATCGGGTAATGCCCCTGTCGAGATTTGCTACCGAGGCATTCGGTCTGGTGACGATTTGTTTAGTAGCCATCTTAATTCTTCTTGGGTTGATGTGCATTGCTTACTCATTTTACTTCCGCTCTCGTATTCACAATCAACGTCTGCTTCAGCTCACTTATTTTAGTGGTCCTTGGATAGTCAGAATCACAATCATCCTATTTTCAATCTGGTGGGGTATTGGTGAAATTATTCGACTTACTTTGTTAAGGAGTACCTTTCACTTAAAATGGCCGGACACTGTCTGCAAGTGTTATATTGTATCAAATTTGGGGTTTGCGGAACCGTGCCTATTCCTCACACTTGTATTTCTCCTGCGGGCTCCTTTACAGGATTTGGAGACTGGAATTATGAGCAGAAAATGGAATGTGAAAACATTGGGATATGTTCTTCTTTACTGCCTTCCAATGTTTGTTCTTCAGCTTTTTGTTATTTTGGTTGGACCTCGGCTAGACAAGAATAATGGTTCTGGAAAAAAGTTGCCTCATTATTTTTCAAGTGCAGGGGTTACCTCTTCGGTGGCCGGGGAGAATGATACTGCCTTCTGCACTTACCCTTTATTCAGCACTATTCTCCTCGGCCTTTATGCCATTGTCCTGACTTCCTACCTTTTTTGGCTTGGTAGTCGGATTTTGAAATTAGTTATTAACAAGGGTCTGCAGAAGAGGGTTTACACATTGCTATTCTCAGTTTCGTGTTTCCTTCCAATAAGGGTTCTTTTTCTTGGTTTATCTGTTTTATCTGGACCTGAGCATTTTATGTTTGAAGCCTTTGTTTTCTTGGCTTTTCTTGCACTGGTATGTTGCGCTGGATTGTGCATGTACACACTTGTTTACCGTCCAGTTGCGGATAGCTTATCGTTGGGAAATCTACAAGACTTGGAAGCTAGGAGGCGAAATGATGATCATAATGATACTGTCTCTTTCATTGCTAGCCAGACTCATCTGGAAGGAAATGTTGAAGAAAATATTCGGTCTAGTCCTGGTAGATATTCTGATGCATCGACAAAGCGAGGATCGATTTCGTTTCGGACATTAGAAAAGGGTGTTACATCAACCGGAACATTTGTTGAACTAAGCCTCTTTTCTCCCAGCCGCAGTGCAACCCCTCCAGGATCACCTCCTCTCCTAGGTTGGCCAATGCGATCCCCAACGCAAAATATTGGACCATAGAGGCAGGCTGGAAACTGAATATGTTGGATCAATATCAATTTTGTGGAAAAGGGAAAACTGATTGTAAAGGATTTAGCATCAATAAGGCGTTTTTTTTTCTTTTTTTTTAATTTGTTATGTTTGCTAATTCTAGTTATAATGTTTTTGCCCTGGAATTTATTGTGAGTACTCTTTTTACGCTTCTGTACCATCTCGACAACGTTTTACTTGTTTCTAATTTTGTACTTGAAATGTTGGAATACTCTGCGTGAAGTCATTGGGTTCAACTTTATGTGTGATCTTTAGATAGAGTAAAACATCTTTTGTATTGTAGCTATCGGGCGAGGTTGTTTGTGGCCAGATTACTTCGCTTTGCCTGATTACTCGAGCACGACTAGTGAGCTTCGTTGGCCTATTATATGGAAGAATGTCGTCTAATTAATCCCGAATGACTCTTCCATCATTGTCTTTTTCTTTTCTTGAGTAAGTCGTAATTACCAATTTGACCTCTTACGTCAGTACCTAATTGGTTAGATTTAATTTTGATTAACTTTCAATCTAACTCTTTAATCAATGTAGTTAACACGTTATATAACGTAGAGCGGGGAATACCACCAAAATATGTGGAATGTGTTGGATGCAGTGTGTACATATGATGATTTATATTTGTGAATTGTTTTGCCTGATATATAGAACTAAGTGTGTTTAGAAATTAGGTGAATAGTGTATTTTTAGAAATTAAGAACGCTTTGTGAAACCCTAAGGTTATGAGATGAACTATTCTTATGATGATGTTATATAATACTAATAGGATAATTGCGAATAAAAGTAAGGAAGGATAAAAATTCTAAGGAGAGGAGTGCAATGGGGAAGTTTGAAAGCAGCCTAAGGCTTAGTAGTGTTAGACTTGAGTATATTGAATATAATGGACAGATCTAAGTGTCACAGAAGAAAACTAAAGTGTAATGAGGAATGGTTTAGTTAACTATTGAGTTATGATGGTATGAGGTTAACAATAAGAACAAAAGCTTTAGATGATAACAAAGTATGACAACTACGAGAAAGTTTGAAGAGTGACGAGAGATGTCGATAATTAAATAGCCTAAATCTAACCAGATTTATGGAGGTGATAGGAAGGTTAGGTACCAAATAAACAGTGAGTAAAATGAATGGAAACGCAAGGTATTATTGCAAGGAAGATATCTGTATCCAGAGGATCATACTGTGAATATAGAAATATGGTAAAAGGTAAATTGCTTATCCAGTCAGAGAGTCCAATCCAAGAACATTGCTTTAGACTCTGCCAAAAGTCATATCCAAAGTTTTCCTTGTGGTTCATATAACACCTGCGACTGGTAACCATTAATTATGTTCTTGTATTAATGTCTGGAAGAAATCTGTGTGCGGGTTGTATTAATGTCCGCTGGGTTGATACATATTGCCTTCAAAATATTGAATCATTAAATAACAATGAAACTTTGAAAACAATGAATATGTTTATTTAGTCATAACAGATTGAATTACACGTTGGTATATCATGAACTTCGGTAACCCAAAACCTCACCAACAGCATTTATAGCATTTATCCCAACCTAAAATTACACTCAGTTGCTAAATACAGGAAAAAGGAGACAAAATCCGGCATCAGCAGGAGGAGCGTCATCTTTATCAGAAAAATATAGGAAGGCAAGAGTATAAATATGTGGGGAAATTGTCATAAAAATAAATCGTTTTAAGAAAGTTCAATCATCAACTTCAGCTTTAATCTCTCTCAGCAAGTCATCCTTGTAATCCTCAAATGTTCCAGGGAAAGTTTTGACAGTACCATCCTCAACAACCCAAATTTGACTCCTTTCTTCATCCTCGCACACACGTGATATCAATCTTGAATCATGACTGACAAGAACAACTCCACCAGTGAATTCATCCAGTGCATCTGCCAATGCATCAATACTTTGCATGTCCAGATGATTGGTGGGTTCATCTAACAATAAAATGTGTGGCTTTGACATGGAAATAGATGTGAAGACTACCCGAGCTTTCTGCCCTCCTGATAGTTTGGCAATAGGAGTAAGATGGTTATGACTTGGTAGCCCAAACTTGCCAAGTTTTGCACGAACAGCCTCCTGCTTGCTAAGTCCCTCCTGATCTGGATGGAGACGAAGAAGATACTGCACAGCTGTTTCATCCATTGTTAGAAGGTCCACAAAGTGTTGGGAATATCTTCCTATCCTCAACTTCTGACTTCTTCGGACTTCACCCTCGGAAGCAACCAAATCACCAGCTAGAAGATTCAACAATGTGGATTTTCCAGCTCCATTAGGCCCAACAATGGCAACACGTGTCCCCATATCAATGCCAACATCAACATTCGATAGCCTGAAATCCTCTCTGTTTGGGTAGCTAAAGCTGACTTCAATGAGCTGCAGAAGTGGGGGTGTGAGCTCAGTGGGTTCAGGGAAGTGGAATTCCACACTATAATCCCTCCACTTCTGAGGAACCTCTGATGGGGTATCATCCTCATCAACCTTGCCCTTGCCTTTGCTTTTAGATGCTTCCTTAGCTGCTGCAAACTTAGCTCGATCCTTAACCTTTTCTTGCTGGGCGCGGTTTCCACTCCTTTTAGCTGCTTTCAACTGCTTGTCATAAATCTCATACTTCTTATTCATCTCTTTACGACGCTGCTCATACCCACTCTCAAAATCATCAAAATTTCCACGATAGAAATGAAGTTTCAAATCATGGAGATGAATAATCTCAGTACATACTGTATTGAGAAAATCTCTATCGTGTGAGACAACTACCAAAGTTTTCTTCCAGCGGCACAAATACTCTTCCAACCAGAGAACAGCCCTCAGGTCGAGATGATTCGTGGGTTCATCAAGCAATAATAGAGTTGGTTGAACAAAAAGTGCTCGAGCTAAAGAAATTCTCATTCTCCAGCCACCACTAAAGGATTTTGTAGGACGGCCTTGCATATTCTTTGTAAAACCCAAACCAGCTAATATCTTCGATGCCTGAGCTTCAGCAGCATCAGATCCCATCAACTGCAGTTTCTCATATAGCTCTGCTAGCTTTTCTCCCGTATCATCATCTTCATCATCTTTGTCTATACTTTCTTCAGCAGAAGCTGCATTCTGAAGAGAGGCAACCTCTTGTCGAATTTTAACTAGTTCTTCATTAGCTGAAACAACAGCTTCAAGAGCTGTCTTGTCATCACCAACTACCTCCTGCTCAACCAGAAGGACATCAATATTCTTGGGTACTGGTATCTTCCTCCAAGCAAGAAGCTTCAGCAGTGTGGATTTGCCCTTTCCATTGGGTCCAACCAAACCATACCTCTTCCCATGAGATATCTTCACTGAAGCATTTTTCAGAAGTTCCTTACCACGAGCAGACACAGAGAAATTTTCTATTGTTATATCTTTCACGTTAGCATCAGCATCATCATCTCCATCAAGCACCGATGCTCGGCTTCCAATGACCACAGTGAATGCATCATGATCATCCTTAAGAGCCTCCTTCTTTGCCTGCTCAGCAGCATGGGCTGCTAAAAGATCCTTCTTTTCACGCTTTTTCAACTCTTTCTCAGCAATAGGCACATCAAGTGGCTTCAAATCAGACCTTTGCTGCTGACTTCCCCGTTTGGACACATTAGTATGCTCCTCCTCCTGTTCTAGGAGATCGTCATCTTCATCATCAGACGGTGGCAGATCAATACCATCAGTGTATGTAGAAGCTTTTGGAGCAGATTTTGGCTTTGGCTTACTGGAGGTAGAAGAGACTTTTTTGGGTTTATCAGGCTTTTCATCCATGCTGGCCAGCATGGCAGAGACAGAAAATTTTTCCTTCTTGGGAGCATCTTTACTTGTCTTGGTCTTCGCAGATGGGCCAGCATCCTCTCCCTTTTTCCTTCCCATTGTAGAAGACTGAAACAAGCAGAAAACATATTAGTTTAAGTCAACTAACCTTACACCGTTATTGCCATGCCCTTTTTCAAATAAAAACTGTTAACTGAGCTACTCAATAGTAAACGTGAACATATATGTTAAAATGACATTAATATACTCTTTGCACATTAAATTTAAAATGAAATATGACTGAGAGTAGTTTTTTTTAAGACAGATAACAAGATGTTCCATTGATAGTTCTCAATCTATTTCCCTAACAAATAACAGGAGTAAATGAGAGTCACTGTGTTTCATCATTATAAATTACAATTCGCTCTATTGGATGCAAGAGCTATCTATATCTACACATCTGGTTTGGAGAAGCAGATGTCGAAGTATAAAGGAACCGGAAAGCGATAAAATCATTATATGGCGTGTGATCTAAAGAGGAGTGTGAAGAGAAGGAAGTTAACTTGAAGGCATGCAAAAATTGGAATTAAAGAATTGATGTAAGAAGAAGTGTTTCATAGATAAATAGGGAAATCGAATATATTATATACAATAAAATAATTAGTGAGATCACCGATGTGCCTACCCAACTACCTATCTGTTTATCTATCTTGATTTCTTTCTTGAACCGATCGAAATTAAAGAAAGTAGAAAGGAAGGGATAGAGAAAAGGGAGAGAGCCAGATCACGGAAGCACACACAGAAAGGTAAATGCGCAAAACAAAACAATTGTAATCGGAAAAGGAATGAACAGATGAGACTGAGAAGAGATAAGAGAGAAAACATCGGAAAACCTTCGAACCTGATTCAGCAGCGGCGGCGACCACAGTTGAGTGGAGTTAGGGTTTCAGTCCAACCTGCGATTTTCTTTCACCCTTTCTTATCTTCTTTTACAGTTATATACCCTTTGTTAAACAACACCCTCTTAAATATCGCTCTTCACAAACATCATTGTATTAATCAAATAAATGGTAGAAAACCTAAATATATCTATCTCTGTGCCTTTTACTTTTTTAACAAATACAAAACAAAGTGAAACAACACAAAAGTTAGAACAATTGACATGTGAATAAATCAAAATTAGAAGTAGAAAATTAAAATAATCCAACAATTTTATAATTTAGAATCCATTTGAAGAAATCTTTTATTAATAATTTTTTCTAAGAAATTTATAAATTTTATTCCATAAAATCTAATCTCATTACCTAATAATGATGTGCATGTCAATTGTAAAATGTTATACTTATATCTGATTATTATTTTTTTCAATTTTAAAATAAGTAAGACTTTTTTAACAGTATTTAAAAATAAAATAAATAAATAAATAAATGTTTCAAATTATCAAAACTTATAATTTAAACATTTTCTCATTCCATTTTCTACCTTTTATATTTCAAATTAGACCTTATTCATTTTTCTACCTTGAAAATTAATGCCCTTGTCATACCAATGGATAATTATAGCATACGAATGAAAAAAAGAATAGAACATGTATATCTATAGGCTTAATAAGACATGTATTTTTCTTTTTTAATATCAACCGACTTTGACAAATATATTAGAGGGAATGAGCAACACTTTTTTTGTTGGTGTTACTTATTCTTAGCCACAATTTTATATAAAAACAAAAAAACAAAACAAAACTTGTTGAAATGTATGTATACATTATTGTGAGACAACTTTTTAATACCTCATATTTCGTTAAGTTTCGATTGAATGTAATTGTTCTAATTTTATTGAAATATTTTCTCGTATCTTTTATCACATCATATTTATTAAATTGTTAATTTTTTATGATTGATATATTATATATAGATAGATTGATATTATTCATTGTAATCTAATTATCTATAAATACGATAATAAAAGAGAAATGTAATTTTTGTATGTTTTAAATAATTTATTTGAAAGCTTTTATTAGAACAAATCCATTCAATTAATTAAATTATGAACCTCCCATCATACCCATGGAAGCAAAGCCATCCTCTTAAACTCAAGCACCATAACATATGTTAAAAAAACCTTTTTAATCAAATAATAAAGTAACAAATTTTCTCCAAACTTATTATACAAATACATCATTTTTCATATAAATTATACATAAACTAAAACCTCTTTTTAATAATAAGAATCACTTTGTGTTAAGTATGACTAGTAATGAAAAGAACAAATGTAAGAATGGAGATGAAATGGCGCGCTTGCGAGTGAATCCTATTTTGATAGTTGTATTGTATTTAGGGTTATTAATATCAACCATCTATAACTCTAACTCTCATTCTTTAATAACAAAACACAACAACTCAAATACATAGACAAATTCTCAAACAAAACACAACAGCTCAAATACATAGACAAATTCTCAAACCTCGTTAAATCTTGTATTCTTTATTTTTTTTTTTTTGTACATTTATGTGTTTGTAAGGTAGTTTCCTATGTATATAATGTTTTTTAATATGTATACCATATCATGCTATATTATTCATTTTTTTTCTACCTACTTTTGGTAAGAATTTTAAAAGGTGGAAATTTTTCTCATAGAAACTTAAAGGTTTAAAATTTGATATTTTCAATTATCATGTGCAAAATAATAAAAACGGATGATAATTTTTATTAATATTTGATATTCACTTTGAGTTCTAATGTTTTTATTCTTAATTAATTTGACCGGAACTTTTATTGATTTTAGCAGATTAAAAATACAAGAGATTGTAGAGTTTAAGATCTTGACGTTTATATCTATTATTTTTTATAATAAAGTTTAACAAAAGATTTTAGAATTCAATATCTTAATGTTTTCATCTAAATTCTTAATTTGGTTTTGTTTCTTGACAACAAGGTAAAATTATACAGGATCCAACACCAAATTTACACGTGGGAATCTTGAGCCTTGTGTGGCGAGAAATGAAGGGAGAAAATCAAAGTTCATTAGTTTCTTAATTTGAAAAATATGCTAAATACGAACATCTCCATTTGAACAGTTCAACCTTGCTACATTTGTAAGCAATTTTTATGTATGTACATATGAGTTATGGTGTCCTTTGTAAGATAGAATACAATGCATTGTTATCTGTATAATATTTATTTATTATTATTTGGAAACTAACGACAGAGAGAGTTGCAAAAATTAAGGATAGCCAATCCTTAACCGGTAACTGGCGAAAACGGTGGGCTTTATATGTTAGAGTTGGTTGGTTTGGTTTGTTTGTAAGGGACTCCGTCGTTCGGAATTCATTCAACAACTTCAACTTCTTCGAAAGCCTTAATTTGGTTAAGCATTCTTACTCACTGATACGAAAGGAAGAGGGTTCCCTCCCTTAGGGCGGTTTTCCGATTTCTCGGAAACCGCTCTACCTTATCAACCACATTGAAAATCACTTGAAAGAAAGGATAAGAAATGGTTCCGGATGAAAAACAACATATAACAACACATTGCATACTTTAACTTGTGTCTGTCCCTGGAATGTGCATGTGCATGTGCATTGTATTTTGGATTGGCTCTATAGAGATAATTTTGGTGGGTGGCGGCAGTAACCAGGAGAAGACCCGGTATGGGTGCCATCCGCCAATGGGTGTGGCCTAAACCCAGTAAATGGGTGAAGGGAAAACTGGTTGGAAGTGGATCTTTCGGCACTGTGCATTTGGCGATGAACAAATCCACGGGTGCCCTTTTTGTAGTAAAATCATCACATTCCAGGGCTGGACGTGAGGCTTTGGATGAAGAGGTCAAAATTCTCAACACATTAAACTCCTCACCCTACATTGTCCAATGTTTAGGGACAGAGGAGGAGCAGGGGAAACTGAATGTTTTTATGGAGTATATGGCAGGAGGTAGTTTGGCAGAGGTGGCGCACAAGTTCGGTGGGTCATTGGATGAAGAGGTGGTTCGGGTGTATACCAGGGAAATTCTTCACGGCCTAAACCATCTTCACCTGCATGGAATTGTACACTGCGATCTCAAGTGCAAGAACGTGCTTTTGGGCTCGTCTGGCAACGTCAAGCTGGCGGATTTTGGATGTGCCAGAAGGGTAAAGGACTTGGCAAAGTCCATTGGTGGGACCCCTCTCTGGATGGCTCCTGAAGTGCTGAGGAACGAGTCTGTGGATTTTTCTGCCGATATATGGTCCTTGGGATGCACAGTTATTGAGATGGCTACTGGCACGCCTCCTTGGGCTCACGAGATTTCAAATCACATCAGTGCTATGCTCAGGATTGCCCATGGTGATGGGATACCTCAGTTTCCACCCCATTTCTCCAAGGAGGGTTTGGATTTCTTGAGGTTGTGCTTGCAGAGAGACCCCACTAAGAGGTCTACGGCTCAGCAGTTACTTACCCATCCCTTTGTTACCTCAACACCTTCTCCACAACATCATGCTTCCTCACCCGCAAGCGTCTTGGAGGTTCACAATTTCAAAGACTCTTGTGATATTGATATTGATGAATTAGAAAGTTCAGATTTCTCAGTCACAAACACATTTGCATCCCACAGCGATTACTCCAAAGGAATAGCAGTATATAAAGCGGAAGAAACTGCTTTGGGCTCATCAGGGAATTGGATTACTGTTAGATCAGGCTGAAACATTGATCATAGAAGTGTTAATGTAGATAGACAATTTCAAATGTAAAGCTTTGTGTAGGAAACGAATAGGTTCTCAACTTTCAGTGGCTTTTCCTTTGCATTTTCAGATAACTTTTGTAACCAAAGGAGTACTGTTGTATAGCCACAAATTTGTTATTAAAGCTGTCTCTCGTGGCATAAATAATGAAAGTTTCTACATGGTGGTGCATTTGATTTTTGATATTAAACGAAAACTTGTCTGTGATTAATCAACATAGTCCCATTTCTAGTTTTCTAAAAGTGCCATCTTTATTCAAAAAATTAAAAAACTGCATACCTCGTGTATGTAAATATATATATTTTGAAGGTGGGAATACATTCTTACTATGACCACATATGTGTAATTTAAATTATAAAATACTAATTACATAACTTGTAAGAGAATTATGTCTATTTCTCTTTTAATGTTTGATTATTTTTATTTTGAACAAAGAACTAGTCAACAATACATCAGTCATGTTACTAATCGAATCCCCGTTTACTATTTGAAATGAATTAAGTGTATGCATTTTCCATACTTTCGGGTATCATCCCCCTTTTCTTAAAATTTTTGCCTTGCTACAAAAAAGAGTAATCACACTTGGCCCCATTGTCTTACAATCTTTGAAATGTCAATTACAAACAACTTCTCTTCTAATTTTTTAATATGGCAGAGATATTTTCCAAATACAAAACAAATTTACTATACATTTGTACAAAATAGAATTATTGCCATTCACTTACTTCGCGGTCACCAATCTACAGAAACTTCACCGCAGAAGTTGAAGTTAATTGACACCTTCTACCCCCCTTCAAAAGATTCCAACATAGCATGAGAAATCCTATAACTACGCTTTCTCATAAACAGTTAGGTGTAACAGCCATTCATTGAACCATAGACTGCCATCTCAACCATTTATTGTATCCAGGAGTCAAAGACTCCTATTAATAGAAGAAATATCTCGGCCACCTGTTAAAGAAATGGGTTGCTCTCTTATGCGAGACAGAAGGATGGAAACTTGTTCTGTTGCAATATCTAACCGTTCCTTAGATTTAGCAGATTCAGCCATCAGAGATGAAACCATGTTTTGTAATAACTTAACTCTTTCAGCGTGATCGTTTGGTGCACTTTGAAGAAGCTTAGAAGATGGCATGCTTAGACGTCGCCATCGAATAGGAAGATATCTATCTGGGATCTGAAAGCAATTTCCTGTTGAAAGAACTCTAAGAGAATGCCGGCAAAGAATACCAGTGAACTCAAACTGATGGCAGCTACAACTTATAATTCCTTCTTGAGGGGCCCAATAAACTTTCCGACCTCCCTCAGCTTTGGTGTGGTGCCTCACAAGAAAACCATCTTCTATTGAAAACGATGCATAATGTGCAGCCAGCACAAGTTGTTCTTGAAGCTTTGAAAAAGCAAAAGGAGTGAGGATTGTGGCAGCGTGTGATTCCATAGGGGCCCCTGTTTTCAGGCAAACATTTTGGAGATTCTGCTGCATGGTTTGTTGTTCTCCAGTTTGATCTTTAAAATCCACAGCAACAGCTACCTGATTGTGCAAAAAAAAAAAAAAAAAAAAAAAAAAAAAAAAAAAAAAAAAAAAAAAAAAAAAAAAAAAAAAAAAAAAAAAAAAAAAAAAACAAAAAAAAAAAAAAA
>Ga0099825_1001404_pt1 | contig 30671 bp, 14 predicted proteins | sample SiratroredBW_FD_76838 | JGI IMG/M metagenome (GOLD analysis project Ga0099825, IMG submission 76838) | Root nodule microbial communities of legume samples collected from California, USA - Siratro red BW | ecosystem: Host-associated > Plants > Roots > Nodule | place: USA: California | collected...
AAATATATATATATAAAATATATATATATATATATATATATATATATATATATATATATATATATATATATATATATATTAGTGCGTTTATAACTAATTTGTCATTATTTATATTTATATTTTTAATTTATATACATTGAAACTTTATTGTCATGCATTATAATGCTATTTTTTAATGTATAAGTTTGGCTCCCATAAAAGATATATTTACATTGGTTATATCATTAATTGATATAGAAAAATTAAATTCTACCATACTTATTTTTATGACTGATGTAAAAATTTATATTTTGTATTGATTATTGTAATAACCGAGGTAGAATTTAAATTGTTAAAATCAATATGAAAAAATTGTAAGGTTTTATATCAGTTTTTACTTTAATTGATATAAAAAATTTCTGTGTAGATTGCAAATTGATGTAAAAACGTGATACAAATGATGTAAATAATGTAAAATGTAGAAATAGGACAATCTTTACCATTTATTAAATTTCATCATTCCGATATCATCTCCAAAAATTTAGTAAAACAAAATCAGCGTGAACTGTCAATGTTTAATTAAGACACAGTCGAATTTTACATATAAAAAAGCAAAGGAATTATTAATTATTAATAAAATCATTTTGCTTACAACAAAATTAGCAATATTTGTTTGAAGTTTGCACGATTAAACCTATCCTATGTCTACCATATACTTGAAACCGAAAATTCCATGGATTTTCATAATCAATCACGGGATTCTTAAATCTTTTTGTTCACTTTTAAGGCTATAAGATAAGAAACAAAGATTAGTGATTTTGTTAGTTGGTTACACGCTTCATGGTAAAGAAGGCAATAGAAACAAAAGAAAAATAGGCTGCCAAATGAGGTTAATGTCGAAAAGGTTGCAGTACTTTATATATGTTAGTCACATAGCATTGTCTATGACAATACCTTATTCTTTTTTAAATATCGACTCAATTGTCCACAAGGACAATTTATGCGGGGATTCTAAAATGTTTTGTGACACCACTGCTCTATGCCAAACACTAATTATGTGTACCAGAACACTCATAATCACTTGTCATTGTGAAGAAAGTGAAGAAAGTGATAAAATAATTAGAGTCAGGGCCATGTGGTTACGAAGTAGCAGTGGTAATAAAACATAAAGCAGATGGATAATGCAGTGCAGTTTCAGTGAGTGGAGGCTATGGTACGAGGGTAGATTTTAATTAATCCAAAGTCCGTTATAGTGGAAGGAACCCTGTGGGACAGAGCTCGATGCAAGATTCCCTAAAAGCTAAACCTTTTCACTTTTTTTGGACAAATTTTTCTAGCCAATGCCACCCATATCAGATACATTAATTTGAGACCCCATATTTTACTTATTCTTTAACTAAGTGTCAAGACAGGTTTGACTGAATAAATTGAACCAAGATTGGAATTAGAAAGGCTACTATACCCTCATGTTATGCCCTTCATCTGCAATGTAAATCCACCAAAGTCTCCTCAAGTTATCATTCAAAAATCAGTCTAAAACGAGTAAGTAGTAACTCATGACTTAAGAAGCTAAGTTTTCACCATCACCTATGTAGCTGATGGCGATGCTTTACATACATTTTGACTAACTTTTTTATCGATTTAGTCAAAAGGTAAATTATTCGCACTAACACCTTAAGAGAATATTTGTTAAGCGAATATTATTTTGTTACTATGCAATTGATGGGACTAAGAATAAATATATTACCATATTGTGTGGTTACCCAAGATGCATGTACGATCCTGAATTGGAAATTGTAGACGGGCTCAAGTAATCAAAGCAATCCCAATCATTGAGAAAAACGGATTGAATGAAAATGGCAAAGGATTAGGGGGTGGTGTTGCTTTGGACTCATGGGTATAGTGAGTTGATGAGTTCTCCACCAATGAACAAATTACAGCACGACGTGGTGGCAGTACGTGAACAAGCACAGATAATAACAAATATGTTGATGGGGTATCTTATTTTGTCCTACTCCTACCTATTGCATAACTAGAAGAAATGGGAGGTTTCAAGGGGAAAAACAACGAGATGCCTCTCACACACGAAAACCTTCAATTTCCACAGAATAACAGCTAGCTCACACTATCAGACAAAGCACCAACAGAAGGGCAAAGAAAGTGTGTCACATACGAAGAGAAGAGAAAAAAAAATGACCAAATCACACTGCTGCTGATGCACCATTCCATGCTAATGTGTTTTCGGATGGTTTGAATTAATGCATGCACAGTGAAACCAACAAAAACAAACAATTCCCAGTTAATTTCTCTGCGATGCTCACGTGAATCCATCCCTACCCCTACCCCTACTACCTTAGACACATTCCTCATACAACTTTTTCAGTACCAATATCTGCATGCTAAATTGCCATTATAAGCTTCTCAAACTTATCCTAAATGAAAATACAATTAATTAAAAAGCTTCGTCACACATGATTCATACAGTTCTTGATCTAGTTAAGAATAATATTTGGTGCTAACACAATTGTTTAATTATACTTTTGCACACCCTTTTGTTTTTGTTGCTCACACAACAGAAATAAATGACAAATGGCATGTAGAATTGGCCCAGAGATGAGCAACAGGTTCCAAAAACTTACATATATACACTGAGTTTGCATATCATACACAACCGTTTGCATGGCAGGTGTCAGGATGTTATTGACGGGGTTGGAAAAAATTTACACAGATGTGAAATTTGTCACGTAGAGAAATGAAGTGCCACGAAGGCAAAATGGTTTTTGGCTACGCTACCTACTAAAAGAGATTAATCCCTCATGAAGCCTGAATGACTTGATTACGCAGTAGTACTGCCACATTCCCCTCACCAATAATAACAATACATGCTTTATGTTATATTTTGCCGTATTTGGATGCCTTATTTTTTTGTTTCCATAATTTTCCTTATTTTCTCACCACTTTTCCTTCACGTCGCTTTGTGTATAAATAGGAGGGGTTGCTCAACACCTCCTCATTCACTGGCCTGCACTAGATTGAGGGGGTTGCTTTGGAAGAAACCCAGCTAAGGTTTCCTCACAACCCCTACAACCTTGTGCTTTTTCGCAAACTCTAAAGAGCAACAACTTCACTACCATATCATGGCTATCTTGGGTAGTCACAATCCTTGGGCAGCCACTTTTGGCATACTAGGTAACCACAATGCTCATCATCATCCCTATCTTTCATCACTTCCTTAGTTTCTTTATTCCCTTTTTCTTGTTTCTTGCTTTCTTGCTGCCATCCATATACACCAGCTTAAACTACGTTCTTTAAGTAAATGTTCGTCTGCATGCGCATTTTGCAATTTTTCCATCTTTAATTATCTCATCGTATAGTGTCTCTCACTTACAATTCTCATCATACATCTTAATTCATGTTCATTCATTTATGATTAATAATTCTTTATATTTTCTTTTGGGAGTTGTGAATTAACTGGCTGACCCCACTGCTATAAATGATAGTTGAGTTATTGGTTGATCACAGATTCATTCCCACTAATGGTTGTTGAGAAATATTGTTTTTTTCTTTCATATTTTTAATCATGGAGAATACTGAATTATATCAAATAAAATTTACGAGACAACTATAAAAAAGAATTTTTTTTTCTAAATATTCTCACACTAGTACAATTTTTTTTAAAGAAACACACACGAATTACCATAATCCATAATAGAATCAATTATCTACTCTCATAAAGAGGAACTAACATGTACATATTCTCCTTTTGATATGTTCAGGAAACATCATTTCCTTGATGGTGTACCTGGCTCCGGCGTAAGTATACATGATTTATTATCTATGTCAAATTTCCTAGTTTTGTTCAAGTATAATAATAGCTGAACCTGATTTGATTTTGCAGGCACACGTTTCACCGAATATACAAAAAGAAATGCACCGAAGGTTACCAATCTCTGCCATACTTGGTGGCATTATTCAGTTCTTCCCTTTGGTTATACTACGCATCGTTCAACATTAAACATTCTATTTTCCTTATCACGATCAACTCCCTTGGATGCGTGATAGAGATCATCTACATTACCATCTTCATAAAGTATGCTCATAAGGAGGCCAAGGTATAATATATATACACGTGTGCCTCAAACCAAACAACTAAAAAGTTTCTATAAATTCCAGCTTACTAATACACCTATGCTACAGAACTTAACCATTAAGCTAGTTGCGGCAATGAACTTGGGGTCCTTGGCCTTGATCCTTCTGGTCACGCATTTCGCTCTGGATGGTTCCCTCCAAATCAAAGTCATTGGATGGATTTGCGACGTCGTTTCACTGAGTGTCTTTGCAGCTCCTCTAAGCATTATGGTAAGTGAAATTTTCAATTCAATGAAGAAATGAAGTTAGTGAGTTTGAATTCCCCTAACCAATTATCACTATGCAGGCACAAGTTATCAGAACGAAGAGTGTACAGTTCATGCCCTTCACTTTGTCATTTTTCCTCACTCTGAATGCCATAATATGGCTTGCTTATGGTCTCTTTAACCATGACAACTGCGTAGCCGTAAGTATCTATATATGACTACATAAATTTAGTAATAATAAGATATTATATTAATCTGATTGGTATTGCAGCTACCAAATGTGGGGGGTGTAGCACTGGGGCTAGTTCAGATGGTGCTATATGCGATCTACAGGAATTGTGGTCCGAGGGAGGTAGCAATGGAGGGTGGAATGAGAACCATTGTTGTGGTGAATCCATTGGGGCCTGCAGAAGTGTTTCCAATAGCAGAGAATGATGAGGTGAATAATCAACAATCACACGAAAATAATAAAGGTGGAGAAGACGATGCACAAGGGAAAACCGTGGAAGCCAACGATTGCCCACTGTGATACGTATAAATAACACTACCCACTACTTTGTTCTGTTTGTTGCTGCCTACGTTTCTTTCAATCATTCTATCATCTTTATGTTATGCTTCTTGTTCAAACCTTATTAATCAATCAAAATATGCTTTAGCTTTACTAATTAATTCCTCTGTCTGTCTCAGTATCTCCATTGCTTTTACTAGTTAAAGGACAATAAACAATACCAATCAAAGATGCTTTAACAAACATCACGAAATTTAAGAAAATATCGATGACTTACTTAATATGATCCGCGCAGATTTTTAAGATAACTTTTTCTTAATTAAACTTCTTTTCCACAAAATAAAAAATAGTTTAAACGTGCAACGTTGTGGTTACAGTAGAAGAAAAAGGTTAGAGAAAAGCATTGTGGTTAGTTTTATGAACGCAAATCGAACTGCAAAATAGATGGCCCCCGAGATGGCTTTATAAGGATGGCGCAAACAGAAACAAAGCAAACATTTTTGTCGTGTATCTATTATGGTAGCTACTTTACTATGCTTTTATGGTGGCCGTTACCACCCAAAAGGTTGATTGTGCATGTAAAAGAGAAAGGTGTTTCCGAGAAGAATAATGTCACTTTTTCTTCTCTGTTATTAGCGTATCGTATCTGTTCATGACTTTTAGTATCAAATACGAGGTTCACACTTTTTCACACGTTTATGATCATAAACGTTAAAATAACGCTACCATTTCTTTCTGAGAACAAAAGTAAAAATAATAGTTATACTATCCTTATTTCCGTTAATTATACAATCGTCCTCACGTTGTTATGAACTTCTGAGTTTTTTTTTTTAACATTATTGTATGCCGAATCTGAGCCTAAAGGCTCAATCTGATGAAAATGGAAGCCCAAAAAATATATTGTCCAATATGGGTTTCAATAGGACAAATTGGTGGATGAATCCCCAAGTTCCACCTTCTATAAAAATCAAGTCACACTCATTTATTTTCGGAAGAGACATTTAGGAGTATAATCTTTTAGATTTTGAAAATTATTTTCGAAATAGAAAAAGTGTAATTTAAGTTTTTATAGAAGATCAGACCAATTAACAATTTATAAATAAATAATGAAAGTAAGTTTTTGTAAAAATAATTAGACAAATCACAAATATTTAGTTTCACGTTAATACCAACTTTGTGAAGATCAGTTAAGCTTTTCATTATAAATGTAGATGAATGCTTTGTGATATATTTTGTTGCGACATGTTATATATTTTTTAAATTTTTTGAAATTCTTCAGTTTTTATTTTTAATCAACTTAAAACTATATAGGCAAATGGGCCTATATTCGAACAATGGTCCGTTTAAATTTCACTAAATCACAATTTTTATTTTCTTAATTCATGATATTAATTAAGGAACACAATTCAACCTTATACATGTATTGTTTAATTCAATATTATTCTGTTAGACATAAGTTTTTGTGAATTAATATTCATGTCATTTTGTTATTTTTCACTATATTTATTCACACACGAAACCAAATCAATGAGTTAAGGGACAATTAGGTTGATTTTTTAAAATATGTTTTGAAGCTTATATCACTTCATTAAACACTATTTTGTTGGATACAAAATTTTGTAAATGATTACAAATTTTACATTGTTTTTAACTACTTTGATTCAACTCGTGAAAGTCTTTACAGAGTATCTGTATAAAAATGATTTAGTAGGACAATATGTTTATGTTTAAATAGTTTATATCTAAATGTATTTATTTAACAAATATATATATATATATATATATATATATATTTACAAAATCAGGGTTTGATTGAAGTGGATTGAATAAGCCATTTTATCAGAATGCTTTTTTTTTTTTTTGTTTGTCAAAAACTGAACTATGTGTGATGCTATTTATTTTTTCCGAAAATGAAAAAAATACGAAACACAGTGGTTTATTTTATATATGTTAATTAGTGATGTTTGGTAAGGATTGAAGACAAGTATGGTAGAGTTGGTGAGGAAATTTTTGATTTCCTACCTAAATCATTTTAATAATATGCAGTGAATCTTGCAGTAATGGGAAATTTTATATTTTATAGTGGTTGCTTATCCTTGCGGCCATAACTATATGACCAATGATAGCCATGCAGTGTAGATGGTGTTTTGTTGTGTGAATTAATTAATGAACCGAAGTGGTATGTGATTGAAGGTTGTGATTTTGAAATAAGAAACAGATAATTAAGATTACCTACGGTGATTAACAGGGGGATTAAGCAAAGCATAGTGTAAGAGATGGTGATGTTGCAGAAAGAGAAGCATGTGATGGTGATCGAGGGTGACGAAAGCTTCAACGCCACCGTCTCTGGTATCCATCAAAGCAATGGTGTTACTCACAATCTTATTCACACTGCAAGCCCACACAGCTTCACCCCAACCAAAATCAACCGAAAGCAGTGGAAACTTGCACCAACTCGAACACTTATAAACGGCACCGTTCTGCTTCAAAACATCACCTCTCTCTTTCAGACTCTCCATAACCGCTCCAAAACCACCATCCTCCGACAACCTCTTTGTCTTGCTTTCCACAAACTCCCTCATACTCTCCCTCATCCTCTTCACCATCACGTGCAATTCCAGGTGCGCCTCCTCCTCCGCCGTCACCGCGAACGGCCACACAAAGTTCCCCACGGCGCCCTCCGCCACCGCCGGCTCCATCCGGGGACGGAGGTTCACCGCTTGGAACAGAACTGAACGCTTGAACGACGCCGTTTCCGAGCGAGAAGCCGATAAAGCGCATTTCCATATGAGCGCCAGCACCGCCTCCACCCTCGATGGTTCAAACGCGCAACCTTCTCTGATTCTCTTCTTCAGCTCTTTAACCTTGGACGCCGCGAAAACGAACCTCCTCGACGTGAAATTCTCCGATGGGACGGTGTTTATGGACGCGGTCGTGATGGGAAGTTCTCTGGGAGGAAAGAGCGCCGCGCCGGCGGCGAGTTCGGGGTCCCTCAGAGGGGTTTGGGTTTGTCCAGCGCACGCAGCGGTCCAGGTTTTGAGGAATGCGATGACGGCTGCTATGTCGGCGATTTTGTGGGAGAGAGAAATGGTTACGGCGGTGCCGCCGCAGCGAAAGGAGGTGAAGCGAACGAGGAGCATGGGAGAGTTTGTTGAAGATTGGTTGTCGGTGGAGGGGAGGAGACATTGGAGGGTGTGGAAATTTGGGGCTTTGAGGATGTCGGAGAGAGAGGCATTAGTGTGGGATTGGATGAAGAGGGCGCCGGTGTCGTTGCAGTGGAGGGTGGCGGCGTCATGGAGGTTTCCGGCGAAGGGGTAGAAGCGGGTCAAGGTGTGGGAGAGGGAGGTTTGAAGGAGTTGGGATTTGGTGGAGAAGTGAGGAAGTGTGTGGGTGGTGTGAGGGTAGAAGAGGGTGATGTTGCCATGGATGTTTGGGGAAAGCTGGTCAAGTAAAGAGAGTTTAAAGGTTTGGAGGTTTGGTGGTGTGGCTATGGAGGGTTTTATGTATATTCTATGCTCCTCTTCAAACTTTATCTCCCCACTCATTTTCTTGTTCTTGGTTTCTTCTTCTTTCATTCCATTTCTCATGCTTAGGTTAGGCTCTTATATATCACAAACTCTGTTTCCATGCCTTTTTTTTGTAATTCTCTTAATATTTAAAGAAAAGATAAAAAAATCAATTTGTTGTTTGAAAGTGTGAAACCAGTTAATCTAATCTCGACATGGTTGAAAAATTATATAAATGTCTTTAAAGTTCAAAATGTTAAGCTAGACATTAATACTAATTAGACAGATAAAGATGTAATATTTATATTATATTAAGTTTTTTTTTAAAAAAAATTCATAATGCATGCAAATCATTCAAATTTCTTTTATACATTGTTAATGATATATACTTTTATAAATCAAAAAGAAGAGTTATTTAGTTTTTGAAATTGAATTGACATTTTATCTTCTTAATTTTTGGTTTAGCAATCCACTATTTTCAATTTGTGTTAAACATTTTTTAATTTCTAAATCCTTAATTTTAATTTATATATGATGAAAGAATATTAAAGATAGAATATAATATACACGTGTCGTATGAAGAATCAACCTAGATTAAGATATAAATTGAAAAATTTAGAGAAATGTTAATATCTTTGACTTTGAGATGAACATTGAATACCAAAAATGATGTGCTTAAGTAATTTGTCATTAACAACACTATTTTTTCTTAAATATAAACAAAGAAAAATAAATAAGTGTTCCATACTTGAATATAAATAAATTTCAACCCAGTTTAATATGATTAGGAAAAGAGCAGTGATATTTTGACCAGTCCATCTTCTACACTATATAAAACTTATTTATACTATTATTTTATTAAAATATAATATTTTATTAACAAAATTCAGTGTAAAATGAAGGTATACTGTGAGTGGTGTCAAATTAACTTTATCCTTAGGAAAATATGATATTTACATTTTGAAAAAATAAGTTGCAGAATAGACAGGCATTTTGCAGAAAAAAATTGTATATAAAACTTACAATCCTATTACAACATAGTCCATGTTTATCAGTGTATCCTGCCTAAAACATGAAAACCAGACGATCTAACATTACTCATACATTCTAATTTGAACTCCCTTCCCCCAAATATCTTAAAACATTACTTGGCGTCAGCTTCAATATCCATCAATAGTGAATCAATAATAAGCTTCAGCTTCAATCAAATTAGTTAAATTACTTGGCTGCAGCCATTTTCTCTTTACAGCAATGTAACTTCGAATGATCCTGCAAAATAATCAGCAAAGCTATATGTATGTAAATAACCTTTCAAATTTTTTCCTCTCTTTTTCATATTTACCCTTTAACACTATCATGTTCATGCATCATTTGTTTGGTATCTACATTAGGACTTCAAAACTAGTCCTTTAGGACTAGCAACATATTACATCACCACTGAGCTGAATTCACTCTCCGAAGCATTCTTCTTGGTTTACTCTTCTCCTCAACTGGAATAAGGCACTCCATGAGCTGCAGACAAAGTAAAAGGATCACATTAACAGACAGCAGAAACCACTTAAAAGGTATTTATACCCTTAGATGGGTTTGTTGCCCAACCATTACCTATGGAAGCCATTGTACAATAGTAAGAAAAGAGGGATTTCACATCACTCTCTAAAGTCTAGAAACAAAAATATTACTCCTGATCTGATCCTTCCAACTAATTCCAAGGATTAGTGGATGACTGACACATGGCACAAGTGAATGTGATTCAAGATTATATCAAAAGTGTTATGCTAGTGAGACTGAATAATCCTTCAAGAATGGTAGGCAAGAAATTAGTGGGCACAAAGACTGTATGATCTGAATGAATCAGCCAATAAAGAAGTGGTAGTTCATCAGGATGACTTGAAAGACCAGTAAGAAAGCAACAGATCCCACAAGAAAGCAGAAACTGAGATTAAGTCTAACCTAACCTAACCACTGCAACTATATGGATAGGTGGATTGTATCCTCCACTTTTCCACCACAATTATATGCTGTACGCTGATCAAACCTAACCCACATGTTTGAAAGGCAGTTCAAACGTGAACATAAATTGACTTCTCTGTGGACATTATTACACTGTAGTTGTTTAAATCGAAGATACAATGTTGAGAAAAAACGTCACAGTTATAAAAGCAAATAAATGAAAGTTGACTTCTTTTCTAGACGTATTCAAGAATTGTGCCAAGCAAGTTACATCACCCAGGTTGAAAAAGAAGGGAAGTGGATACTGTACATACCTGATTGAACCTCTGCCTTCTCCTATCAGCCTGCATATAACAATACCCAATATTTCATAAACACATAAATCATATTTAAACCGAAAAAACCCAAATCTCCAGAAAGAATCAACCACGAAAAGCCAGATTTTCACACCAGAAAGAATCAACCGAAAAATACGATTTTTCCTTACCAACCACTGGGGTTAAAGTTTAAAGTTTACGCTTGAATGGAGTGAATTTGGACAATATAAATAAATTTAAACATTTTTTTGGGTTAGCAAAAAGTAACAAGAGACATAATAATAAATTAATAAAAAAGAAGACGAGGTGTGAAGAAACAAACCTCTTCCTTTAACAATCGAGCATTCTCCTCCTCGAGAATTGTAACCAAAGATTCTAACTCAACTGTATAAGCCTGGAAACAACACACATCATCATAATCATCGTCATCACTCGCCGAACACGTTTCAAATTCAAAAATAAAATAAATTGAACAAAAAAAAGGAATAGAAACAAAACCTGTTTTCGTTCCCTGGACCTAGCGGCAGATTCTCTGTTTTTGATCATCCTTCTCTGTTTCTGAAGAGTGGCCCTATCCATGACGGCTTCCTCCACGGCCTTTCTCTTTCCCCTTCCTCCGTGAGAGGGCGCAGCGTCGTTTCTGGGAACGGAGTTCAACAACAAATCGTGGATGCTGATTGCCATGTCCTGAGACTGCGTGCCCCCGACCACCTCGTCCCATACCTGGCTCGAAATCGAACTCTGAGATCCCACATCGGGATTCGTCGTCACCACCACCTTCGACGATGCCATGTCCTCTTCTGATTCCTGAGCTTTGTGTTAGTTATTTATTATAGAGAATAGAAAATATAATAGGGAATAAATAATTAACCTTTTCCTATTACCAAACTCTCTCTTCACTTCCCCCAACACGCCACAACTAAATTCTCTTACGCTAAATCCTGCTACAACCTTAACTCCCATACATGTAACCATTAATATTACTCTCCAATTTCCACTTTTGCCCCTCCCAGGTTTCAAAACAGTTCAGTTTCAAATTCAATAAATTAAATTAATTAATTAATTAATTAATTAATTAATAAGTAAAAATACACACTTGAAACCATTTCAGATCCGTGTTTACACCTCATACAAAATAAATTTCACTCTGACAAAAGAAAGAAAATTCCCTTTTACTACAACACGTCATGTAATAAGGTCAAAAAACAATTACAAATATATTAAATAATATACCTTTTTCATACTACAAAATAAAAAGAAAATGCAGGCGTATTTCCTAAAACAAAAAAGTGTTAACTATTAGTCAACAAAAGAAAAAAATGCTTTTGATTTTTATTTATGATGGTAATAATGAATTTTTAAAATTTGAAGTGTAATAATGGAGTAGTTGGTGGAAGTGTTATTAGCGGAAAGACAGCGTTTGGTATGATTGGTGGAAGAATGAGGTTTGTTTTGAGAAAATAGTTTTGAAGAAAAGATGGATCATGGACAGCACAAAAGATTCGTGTGGAATTAAGTTATTGATTGCTGAAATCTTCGAGAGATTTGAGAAGTGAAAAAATGATTGGTGGAGAAGAAGAGAGTCGGCAGAGAAGAACTAATATTCTACTATTATTTTTTACGAGGAATGCCTTCAATTGGTAGTAGAATGTCACGTTCAAGTAAAAAGGAAAAAAAGAAAATATCATTTTTGTCGATGAAAAGTGGATTCAAAGTAGATGAACAATGTAAATGCGTTTTGATAGCCAGTAGCTGCCAAAAGCTGAATCAATAATGCGAATTTGCCCTCCTTCTTTTACTCTTTTCTCGTTACTTCTTTTTCTTAGTTCCATTCCCTTCAGACAACGCGCTTTTAGAAGGTTTATTCCTCACAAAATAAATAAATATGTTTTTTAAAGAGATTTCTTTTGGATATCTGTAAAAAAAACTACAGTGAGGTGAAAGTACTTAAAAAAAACGTTTTAAAAGATAAGGTTATCATATTTTCACACCACTCCATTTTTATACTATTTAATACTAATATATATTATTATTTTATTTATATATAATATTTTATTAACAAAATAAAATATCAAATAAAAATATAATATAAATAATGACATCAAATTAATATTTTTCTAAAAAATATCACTTGTCTTCCGGTGACGAAAGTTAAATGACTTGAATTTTAAAAAGTTGATAATGTTTGAACTATTAAATTCTTAAAAAAAAAGTTACGTTTTTATTAATAACTATAATTTTTAATTTTATTTAGTAGTAAACGTTGGATCTAATAATTAGAATTAAGATGAATTTTATTTTCAACCGAAACAATTATTCTAAAGAAAATTATTATAGATTATATAATTGTCATGTGACATAGGTTAATAAAGTGTACTTGATTGAATTAAAATATATTAAAAATATATTTTACCACCTTAACACGATATATTAAGAATAAGATTTCAATTTTACAAGATTTGATAGGTAAAAGCAAGATTTATAATATGAGAAAAAAATTAAAAAGAAAAGACTTTCAAAATCTTAAGAAAATTTGTTACACTTTTATACAAATAAAAATTAAACCAAGAGACCAATTAAAATTTAATCAAGTAAGTCTACCACTACAGCAAAAAAACATGATAATTTTGTATTTTATATGACAAAATACATTAATCAATTAAAATTTAATTTAACTCTTTTAAAATAAGATGTTAGTTTAACGGGATGAAAAACATATTTAAAAGACTGATTTTATTACACAAATTATAATTAATTATGGGTAAAAATTTATAATATTTTATATAATATGATTAAAAAATAATAATTCAAGACTCTTGTTTTTGGTTTTTGGTATCAATTGGTATGCTATAGATTGATATAGGAATTGATGATTAGTTGTGTGGTGTCTTAAATTAATGCGCAATTAATGTGAAACACATGAAAGCTGAGCTCTAATATTGATGGCTCCATGTGAACTTTATGTCAAAAAGCTTCTTTCAGTTACAGAATATACCTGAGTTTTCATTTTTATATGTGCACCTACCCCTACATCTACTATGCTATGCTTTTAATTTATGAACACTATACTTTTGCAGAAACTTGTGGGCTACATGGGTTTACACCTATATAAACTATTAACTTGTAGTATAGCATGATGTATAGCCATAAAATTATACGTTAACTTGTAAATGTATTAAAACACTTTTTAAATAACATTTTCTTAAAAAACTTTAATTTATACTTCAACCTTTTACATCCATTCCTCTTTTTATATTTAAATTATTTATTAAACTTTAACTTTATTAATTTTTATATACTCTTTTACCCTTATATAAGATATCGACAATAAGTATTTTTCTTTTCATTTTGCGGATCCTATTTGCAATTCGTATTTTCGTTATGTTGTGTTTTGAAACTATATATAATATAAGATTTATTTTCAATTAATTATCAACATGTGTTGTATTTTATCTCTAATATTTATATCCATAGGCGATGGAATAACTAGGTTACCAGTGTTCCAGAAAAAAAAAAGTTTTTATAATATTAATGGATGATAACGAATTATATATAGAGAGAGTATAAATATCATTGATTTTATGAGATTGAATTACATATAAATTATTTTTTCTTAAAATAGTAAAAAAAAGCTATTTAAAAAATTCATGAATTAATTATCTAATACTAAAATAAAATATATTTTTCCGTAAGTTAACCTTAACCAATTACTGTAAAAATATATGTTATCGTGTGTTTTACGGTAATAAAACTTATTAAACTTGAAGTTTAACATTTGACTGTATAAATAAGAAAAAAATCATCATCAAAGATATGAAAGATATAAAATTCTAACTTTTTTTTGGAATATAAAACTCTAACTTAATATGCCAGAAAAAATACTTTTAGAAAACTGAAATTCTAAAGGCTCTTGTAACATAAATGGCTATAAAAATATAGTCTCTGAAGATGTTTTTGTTTCATAAACATCAAATGTGAATTGAACTTAACACAATCAATCATTACATGTTGTTTAATATAAAATGAATAAAATCGATATAAGTGTTTTTATTATAAACAGAATTTTTAGATTTCCTATTAAGTTTTACATCTCTAGCGTTTTCGAAAACATAGAAATGGGTATTAACAGTTTATTAATCAAGTTATAATAATTTAATTTAGACTATTTTTCAAACTATGTGTTAGAATGGTTATCTTGATAGAGATACTATAAGAAACTAAGAAAATGGTTTTATAATATCACTAATTTATTAATCAAGTTAATAATTTATATTTGGGTCAATTATCTAATGATAAAATAAAATATTAATACAAGTTTTGCACTTAAGAAATAACAAGTTGCAGTAAGATAATCAAACTGGAACATATAAAGGCAAGTTAGCTTCTTGACATATGGTGGAAGGATCGTACTTCACCTCACTATAGGAAAAATAATTTATTATTTTTAGAAATTAAATGATTTTGTGTCCAACCACACCTACCTTCTTACACTCATGAGGTGACAAACAATTAAAAATGTTTCTGCAGACGATAACTTAGTAATACATGATAAGAATTTGTTTGGATTGATATGTATAAGAATTTATTTATATTAATATGTCAGGAATTTAGGTATAAATTTAAATTTCACCTTAAGAATAAAAATGAAAATGTTGAACATTAAAAAAGTTATAAATTTATTATCTTAAAATTTAAATTAGAAATTATGTTAATTGATTATGTAAATTTTGACACAAATGTATTAAATCTCCTCAATGAATATTTCCAAAACAGACCTAACAAAATAAACTTTTTGATTAAATACTTCGTAAAATAATTGTACTAAATAAACCTTTACCAGGCAAATGTTTAATATGCATGTACACTATCCCTTTAGTTAATTAATATATTGTAAAACTTATTAAAAGGACGAATAAATAGCGGATAAAAATTTCAAATATTTATGATAGAGTAAGTAAAATAAATAAAAAGTATGAATTATTCCAAAAGCTTGTTTAATTTTTTTTAAAAGCCACAATAATTTCAGCTTAATAGATAAGGAAACTTAAACACTCTTTCTGTAATAATTTTTATTTGAGATTACAAGTACCTTTATGAGATGTTTCAAGGAGAAATGGTCATATTGTAATATGATTAATTCTTAAATCAGTTTTTTATATATAAATTAAAACAAAAAAAATCGTATCTATAAAAATAAAATATATATTATATAAGTCAACCACGTGTTAGTAAATTTATAATAACTCAAGTGCTATCATTAATATTCTAAAAAAAATCACAAAATAGAATAATACATATTTGTGTATTGCATAGATACAAATATTAAGGGTCTTGTATGACCTATTTCATTTCACTAATCCATTTCTTATTCGAAAATTGTTTTTATTTGTTAAGATATTTAAAAAAAATTGTATTTAGAAAAACTGTATTTTGAATAAAACATAAAAGTCAAATACATCTTGGCTTCGTTTCACTTCAATCTAAATAGTTACAAAGATAATTGATTTTTGAAAATTTTTTTTAATCCATTTGAGTTAATTTTTAATGTAATCGGTTGTGAGATGAAAAAATAAAATGAAAAATGAAGTAACATGGTGTAGGCAATTGCTTCATGCACCCCAATTGCTTCTTGCACCCCATCATTCATATAATATACTACCATTACCCTTGCCAAAAATGGAAAAGGTGAAATTGTTGCAATTGTATTTTCCGACGACAGCGACAGTGGCGGACATTGATGATGGAAGAGAAGGTTGTCTGAGAGCATTTTGAAATAAGTGGATTTATGTTTGGATGCTTTTAATGGCTGTTGTAGAGGTGCAGAGAGATTACTGAAATAGGTTGGAAACGAAATTCATAAGAGGTTACGGGATTGGGAAATTGTCTTATGGAAAATCATTTCCGTAGTGGTGCAAGGGTGGGAAAAATGCTTATGAGAAAACATTTTCGTAATGGTGTTGGAAGTGAGAAAGTGACTTACGAAGAAGGTTTTTCGTAAGAGAAAAAGTTTCAATAATACCAAACCCTCTTACGAAAAACGTTTTCCATAATACAAAACCCATCTTACAATTTTTTTTTTCATAATACAAAAACCTCTTTCCAAAAACATTTTTCGTAATACAAAATTATCTTACCAAAAACATTTTCTATAATACAAAAACCTCTTACAGACATTTTTTTCATAATACAAAAACCTCTTACAAAATTTTTTTTCCATAATATAAAAACCTCTTACCAAAAACATTTTTCAAATAAAACTCTCTTACGAAAAATGTTTTCCATAATACAAAAACCTTTTACGAAAAAAGTTTTTCATGATACAAAAACCTCTTATGAAAAATGTTTTTCATAATACAAACTCTGTTATGGAAAACATTTTTCATAATACAAAAATTTCTTATGAAAAACATTTTTCGTAATAGATTTCACACCCCCACAACCCAATTTCTTCCGGAAAATATTTTTCAAAATACCCTAACCTCTTTTGTTTTCATTAACAAGGCTATAAATGTCTATTCAAATATTTTAATGGGGTGCAGGAAGCAAATGTGGGCTACAGAAAGCAATAGTCCATGGTGTATTTTCTTAAAAGAATGATTTTGAAGTGGGTAGAAGGCCCAGGAAGAGAGTGGTTCGCGGGAGCTGTTTAAAGGGCCCATACAGGCCCAGGAAGAAAAGGGGAAGAAAGAGAGTGGGAAATTGGCAATAAAAGGCGAAAAGTACAAGATAACGGTAGAAGTAATATTTTGAAAGAAAAAGGCGCGAAAAGAAGAAGAGTGGTCTTGAAAATGTGGAGGAGAATGGGTGGAGTGTGGGTGAGGTGCATCGTAGTAGCGATGTTGATGAACGCCGTTAGCGTGAGCTGCGTAACCAAAAGAGAGTTTGATTCCATGCTCAGCACCGTACGGGCCAGAGGCTACGACCTCTTCTGCAACGCAATCGTCACCTCTGATCTACAAATCGACATTCTCTCTCTGCAGAACGATAACGCCACCACCTCACGCGCCTTCACCTTATTCGCTCCCACCGACGCTTCCCTCTTCGCCCTCGACATGACTCAGACGGCCTCCACTTACACCGACACGCTCCGTTTCCACGTCGTCCCTCGCCGCCTCTCCCTCGCCCTCCTCCGCCTCCTCCCGGACGGTTACACGCTTCCCACGCTCCTCCCTCAGCGCCTTCTCCAACTTACGCGTCCCAATCCCTCCGCCATCGCAGTCGGCGGCGTCGAAGTTGCATTCCCCGGCCTCTTTTACGGCCGCTACGTCGCCGTTCACGGCCTTGCCGGAATTCTCAGACTCCGGTCCGACGATTATCCTTCGCCTTCGCCGGCGCCGGTGGTTCCTCAGATTCGTTCCGTAGATCGCTGGTTCTTCTCTCCAGGAAGCAGTCCTAACTCGCCGGCGAACCAACCAGTTCTTGCTCCGGTTATGAATTTCCCTCCGTTGCACGTTCCTCCGGTTGATTCTTCGGAGGAGGAACCTGATTGGAGAGTTTATCCTCCGGCAGGTTCGACTCCGAGATCTCCTTATTCGGTAATATCACAGCCGCCGGAGGAATATTCCGACGCTTTGGCTTCAGGTCCGGCGCCTGAAGCATTAGAAGGAATGAGAAAGTGTCTGACTATAGACGTAGGGTTGGAAGAGTCTGACATGCAGTGCCATTCAGCGTGAGTGATACTGACACTGCATGCAAGTTAAGTTTCTTTTTTTGTTTCTGTGGCCATTTTGATTTTTGAAATTAACAAAAACTTGATTTGTTGCTGTTACTTACACTTGCTTGCTCCCTCATTTTCTTTAATTCTCCATCAATTATAATGTCCTTGTATACACACCAAATAAAATAAAACAATAAATAATGTGGTATAATAAGTAATAAACCCGTCAAATGGAACTCATTTAAACCTCACTCACATGGGTTGGGCCGAAATGACTCCAGAGGCCAAATGGGCTTTGCCTGTTTCTTTTTACATCTCCATAATTTTTTCTAACACCTCAATACATATATAAATTGTCAAAAATATTCCTTCTTCGATGAGATTTTTGACTAAAAAAACTTTTTGAATCGAAAGTTAAGAGATTGGATATTGAATTTCTTTTAATTCTAAATTTTATAATTATTTATTCTCAATGTTGTTCAACATTAAAGATTACGCAATTCAGAAATTAAAAATTTAGATATTATATTTTAGATTATACAATTTAATTTTTTTTAATATTATTAAATATTTTAAATTGTGTAATTCAAAATTCATTTTTAGATTATATCATCTAAATATATTTTATGAATTACACAATTAATTTTTTCACTTCTAGCCGGAATTTGACGTGTTGTTTGCGAACGCATTTTCTCTTATCGATATAGTATATTATCTATTTATATATTAGACGTTGCATTTGTTTGTTTCAGTACATCTCATATTATTAAGGTCTTTTTATTCCCTGAAGTTTTACACTAACCTCTTTTGTTTTTAAAATATCGCATTATTCCACTTTTTATATTACACACACCTCCTTAAGTTTTAAAAAAATTAAACATGCATCCCAAAGGTAATGATACAAAATATAAGTGTAATTTGAGAAAACCTTATGAAATATTAGAGTAACTTACTCTAAAATACATAGGAAATGCCAAATAGTTAACTGTGTAACACTTCCCACCATTATTTATGCTTTTATCCCATCTGACGTTTAATAAAAAAACTATATACAATTTGTTAAGAAATTCAAGAAAAATTAAAACTAAATTTGGGTAAGAATGTAAAATAAACACTTTTACACGCAAATTTAAGAAAATATCACCATTTTTTTTCTGTCAAAATTAAAGAAACTTTTGTAGAGGAAAATTACAGAAATCATAGAAAAGCAAGAATATCTAAGAGTTCAAATCATATTGCAAAAGTTATTATATGTTGAAATCACAATTAATTAATGAAAAAAATATTACTTCTATGATTAAGAAATTATCACAAAATACATGAAAATAATTATGTGAGATCAAGACCTTAATGAAATACACACTAATTAACATGGAAAGTGTTGTTATATATTAATAACTGTTATGCTATCAAAACGAAATCATAAAAGTGAAATATTGAGACAAAATTATTTATAAAGTTAATAGTAATAATAATAATCAATAAAATAATTAATTAACTATTAAATAATTAATGGTAATATTGTCCCCTTTTGTGTATATTTAGGACAACAGTTTGACTGACAAGGTGTGTCTCTGTTGTCCAAAACATTCCAAGAAGCTTTACCTATTATGTACACGTAAAATCATACATTATCTCTATAATATTTTTGTAATTTCATGTTACCAAAGACGCTTTCTTGAATATCACATCTTCGTTTCATCATATAATAGAGATTAGATTTTGATCGCTGGGAAGAAATTGTTAGGATAGGAATGTATTGTGTATTCAATAAGTTGAATGGAGGGTCAACATTCTGAATTCTTCCACACAGAATCATGTTATAATTTTTGCTTCTTCGTTAGAACAATTGCTACGTAGAATGCACGTACAATTTTAATTTTCTAAGAGAAAAGTTTGACAAATAATAAACTTATCCACGGGCTACTATTATAGTAAAGTAATGTTAAAATTATTTAATACTGTTATATTATTATACTTTTAATTTTCCTTTCAAACCAAGTAAACAAAAAATATTTTTTTTTCTGTAGTTGTCATTAAAATAATAATGCTATATATATATTAAATTTATGAATAGGGTTATTATTTGTGTATGCTCGCCCTTTTTCATGGGTCAAACCGATTCGGTACTACTTATAAAAAAAAAGACGTGTTGAAGACAACAAATTTCTTACCGAAGAAATCATTTAAAAGAGAAAACAAATCATTTTTAACTTTTTTTTTATCGGAGGTTGAAAACAGAAATGGTTTATGTTAGAGTGAGTGATATTCTGAACCTCCAATTCGGTCTCCTTTCTGAGGAAGGAACAGAATAAATCAAAATCCTTATGAATGAAGGAGTGAGTAACTTGAAGAAGCATGTTTACAACCAAACGCGTAAACGTGTGGTTTAAATATAGAAAGCATGATGAGGAAATGATGATAGTGACTCCAAAAAAGGAAGAATGAAAGAAGCATGATGGTGTCGACATTAATTGAATAGTAGTAATAAAGATTATAACAAAAACACAGAAGCAAAAAGAGGAAAAAACTAATGAAAAAGATTAAATAGGGAAAAGGAAAAATGTTAACACGTATGTATATTTAGTAAGCAATAAATAACAGTTTTAAAGCCTATAAAATGATGTCTGGTTTTGTTTTGATTCACCGTTATTTCTCTCTCTCTCAATGGCATGCGAAAATAAAAAGAATGATCAGAAGCGAAAAAAACCTGGTGTGTTCACCCAAACGGAGATTGAGATGGCGAGGCAGCTCATACAGCTTAGCAACAGCATCGCAGATTCTAGCAGCACTCAGTTGCAGGAAGATGGACGTAGCTTCAACAGCAGCGAAAGCGTGGAATGGAAATGGCAAAAGAGCAACGATGAAGATGATATTAGTGATGCAGTAGAGGATGTGTTGGCAGAAATAGAAGAAGATGAAAGCTTAAGGAGAAGAAACAACAGGTACCGCTACGTTCAAGATTTATATAACGCTACAAGCTCGGCTGAGGACAAGTGTACATAATGCTAGATACTTCTAGAATGCTTCCAAGTTTGTTTGGCCTGTGAGAACCTTTCACAAATTTGCAGACACAGACATCACTGTTGTATTATGTCTGAGCACTGCAATATTCAGAAGATTAAATAGTTTGTATATATTATGTGAGCGGTATTCTATTCTGGAATTTCTCCATATCACGCTTTCATGATACTCTACGTTGGAAGTTCAATAACGTTAAAACAGTAGGACGCGACATAGTAGGTCAAAATATGTTTTAACTGCTCTAGGGACACTACATGCTTCTCGAAGATGATTAACTTACAAGTGAAGAAATCCACAACATCCCATGAACTCCTATGCCAAACACAAGTTTCTAGTTTATTGCTAGGGAGGGCAACACTAATATTGGATCATTACCAAATTAGTCTGTTTCTATTCTAACAAAAAAGGGCGTTACTGCGACACATTCTATGCAAGAAAGTCGAGTTGATAACAGATATGGCAACTTCCATTTCCATTGTTATACTAGAATCCAAAATCCAACTATAATGACTTAAAGAATGTGAGATTACTTTCTAAAATTTATAATCCAACTAATAGATAAAAATAATCCATATTAATATTGCTTTGTCTATAGTAATTTAAATTATATTCCAAAATGATCATACTAACCAGGAAAATAAGATTTTCATGACAAACAGTTCAGAAAACATGATAAAATTTAGGTTTAATTTTTTATTTTATCTTCTAACAATTAATTAAAATAAAGATTAACTATTTTAAATAAATTTATGACTTCAGTATACAAAAACTAGGTATTTCAGACAATCTGTTTTAACCTTAATCAACGATATCTTGTGGTTTATCGCACAGTGAATGTACACAACAAAATCCCCCACATCAAACCGTAGCAGTGGCGGTACGTTGAATTAATATCTATAAACAATCTAATTCGGACGGTGTCGTACAAACAATAGATTAAGAAAAATATCCAAATATTCAGTATACCCAGAATATACAGACGGACATTTCTCCCCAAAACAAGTCTATTATGCAAAGTTACAACCGTTCCACTGTCATGAGACTCAGAGAGGCGTGTCGAATAACTACCAAGTGAGACGTGAACTTCACCAATCGGTGCTGAAGTTCGAACACATACAGGTTGGCTACAAAATTATCAACAGTATACATTCACTTTCAAGAACATAGAATGTTTGATTGATCAATTTGAGAAGAATTTCTTATAGAATAAAACATCTAATTCTTCATAACTAAAAGCTTCAATGCTCAAGATGGAAAACATATTCTGTCAATCGCTGTAATTTACTATGATCAAGTTTCTGCTCGGTCACAACAGGTTGCTTCTTCACAATAAGCATCTGAGAGGCAGGGTCGACAGTCCAGCCTTGCTGTAGTACGTCTAAATAATACAACCAAAAATGTCAACAATAATAAGAAAGAGAGGGTGGCGACAGCCCAAGTACAAAATATAATCAATATCCAATTTCTAAGGCTTCTAGGATAGTGAAAATACTTACAATTTGTAGCATCATCCTCATTCATTCCCAGAAATAAAGCAGCGTCTTTAATGCTTATTGTTGAATAAGCAGAGAGAAGCAGCTGAAACATCTCCTTAGTGTAAAGTTCTGGAAAAGTCTATCGGTGTTAACATTTTCATCGTACTAAACACCAGATAAAGGTGCACAAGACTTATTGTGAACTCAAGCTATTTGGAAAGCGATATAAAACTAAGAAGCATATTTAATCAAACAACGCATAAGTTACTTTGGAAGGAGCACAACACTTTACTACATTACTACTTTTATGCAATATCCCTAGAACCTCTATCTTCAGACATGTTAGCCCAAGAAATTACAACTTTCATCTAAAACTTTTCCTGTTATATATCTAGGGGAAAGAAAAGTCCAACCAAAACATATTTTTAATTCTTCGAGGTTTGAACTCTAACACATTCTGTTCTCATCAAACTAATTATAAGGTGCCATTGCTTTCATCCATTAAGGCAATCACAACAAAAATAACACTGTATAGTGTTACTTAAAACCAATAATACTTTAAACAAATTAATCGATCCACACATACACCCTTCACCAATTTCCCGACCCAGAAAGTATAACATAAAGTCTATATAATTAACATTCAATAAAAGTTACATGTAACGACTTATAATAAAAGTGAGAACAACATTTTGATGAAGCAAGGATCTCGGATAACAGCTTTCGCTTCAGAAGTTCAACAGAATTGACATATATACAGTTGGATTGTTTAGAAGACATTCAAAGTGACAAAGTGAGTTGAATCGTGCATTAATTATAGCCAAGATATACAGTACAACAGTTTCTTTAATGTCTTGCCTGAAAATGCAGCGACTAGGGCTTGGAGATCCTGACTCCAATCAAAGCCACGGATTGCCTCGTGCACTCCGGCATAGTCACGTAACCAGAGCTTCTGACCGATTTTCCAAACCGCGGTGACTTCAGGCTGGCTCTCTTTGATTGAGGAAGGTATTGTTTTCCAAAGAAAGCGCGCACTGTTACTGCAAAACCACAACAACACTTCCAAATTGAGATAGCGTATTAGAAGAATCAATTGCAAAACAGGAATTATTTATTTCAGTAGCAACATGTGAGTAAAGTAATAGCCATTTCATTGAAATGTACAGTAATGTAGAGCGCGCAAACGAGAAGAGAATCGAAAGATAGATACATGTCGTGAACGTAATAGTGAGAGAGGAGGTGAATGGCGTAGGGCCAATCGTCCTGGTAAGCAATGCCATCGGCTGCAACCTGAGTGAGGATTCGTGAATTTGAAGTGAGCCAAAAACCCTAATGAAAGGGGAAAAGGAACAAGAATCAAATAGACAGCTACCTGAAGCATTAGGTTATCGCATACATCCGCAACTTTATCGTACGACTTCGAATCCAACGTAGCTTTTACCGAAGAGAAATCCATCACTCTCCTCTCCGATCAAATCCCTGTAGCAGCAAAACTCAAAATCTCCAACTAAACGCTAACCTCGAAATTCAAATAAAATGGCCAGTTAATAACTCTCTTACGCAACCAAACACGGCATTAGCGGAGCCATACCTCAATTAGATGCGATGAGAATGAAGATTGAAGAGCTCAAACCAGCTTCTGTTCCTCCGGCCAAGACCTATATATACTCTATGGTAACGACGTCGTTCTTACTCAAATTTGTATCCGTGGCAGTGCCAACGAAGTATTGGGTGATTGTATGGGAGGCCCATAGGGCCCAATATGAAAAAAATACCGGGTGGGCGGGATTACGTTGCCATAGGCTGGTCTCGTAGTTGGGCAAAATTACCGAATAATTGTAAAAAAAGAAAAAGAAAAAAAAAGAAAAATAAATATATATATATATATATATATATATATTAATCATCTATATAAATATTACTTTCGTTCTACATGTTTTTCTTTTATAATTTGAAAATATTGACGTTTTTATTTATGTTTTCAGTTATACTTTTATTTAAAAATTATTGTAACATTATTTTATTACAAGAAATGAGATGTATAAAAACGAATATTTGGCTTAAATACAATAATATTTTATATTTATTAAATACTCTGTGGCATACATACATATATATAGTAATTATAAAACATTAATGGATATAGAAAAATGTAACTATAAATGCAAGAACTTTAATTAACTAAACACTTTATGTATCTTGATTTTAAACCCGGTGTAATTTAGATTGTATGAATGAATTTGGAGATAAGTAATTGGGTTTAAATATTAAAAATGTTGGATAAAATAATGTTTTATTCATAAAAATTTATTTAATTGAATAATTTGATTATAAAAATATAAGTGAATTATTTAGTCGATGTAATAAGTGTTTTTAGCACAATCGATGAAGTAAGTTAATCAACCTATGAACTCAATTAACTCTTGAAAATGGACAGCATTAATTTTTTTAGTAGCAGTGAAACATGCTTACAAATTAAAAAGGTCAGGTGTTAGTCTTAGTCTACAAAATTCTGGTTTTCTTTATTACATGAATATTGTTTATTTGGGTGATTTTGGTGTTTTAGTCTTATATGGATCAAGGGCAAGTAGAATGTACTGAACGTATTTATGTCCAAGCTTGACCATATAATAGGATGGATTTATAAAGATCCGAAAAATTAAGTAACTTAACGATTTTGTAGGATGCTCATAAAAATTGGAATAGTTTAATTATGCCAATTAATTATCCACTCCTTTCAATATTATAAGAATGTATCTAATAACTACAAATTAATTCCATTCAACACTGCACGAGTAACTAAGTTATCTGAGTGATCTAAGCTTAGATATAAATGCACCTACTTCTAAGTTATATGGAGTATGTCATAATTACAATTACTCAAGTGCTAACCAAATTAGCGAAAATAGAAGTAGCTTTATAGGTTGACGCATTCTCATAATACCCAAAATCCGCGAATGGAAGACATCACCAAAATTATTTTCTTCCCTCAGACGGCTCGTGGTGTTCGCTTTAAATTTTAGAGCCGAAAAAATCAAAACAACTACCATATAACAGATCTCCTTACATGAAATTTGAATAAATAATGAAATGAGCAAAACTTTGAAGCACTTTCCAAAAGCAAAAAAAAGCTGAGGGAGAAAAAGGTTGAAAAGAGGAGAGAAGGAGCAAATTAAGAAAAGCCCATCAGGAAGGATACCTCACCCACTCATTGGATGTACTTTACAGTTTACACGTTGTTCCGCAGATTTTTGTCTTCCAAGTGAAGTAACCTATTCAAAAGAATTCTGCAAAATTCTGTGAGAAAAATGTTAAATGCCCTAATGCCATATATTTTCCAAAACCTGTTCCCTCCACTTTCCAGATTAACAATTTGTGGTGACCATTCTAAAGTCCCTCTAACACCCCCACCCAAATTTTCCCCCACTCCTTTCCCTCCTCATTTCTTCCTTAAATTACTCGAACAAACGAGGATGGGGTGAGAAACTGCGTGGAAGATAAGGATGTTGACACTGCCAACGAGAATGGTATCCTCAAACAGTCAATCCATCGAATCCACACTGCTTGTAAGACAGAGATTGCTTTCTTGGACTGATCACAATAGCACAATCCACCGAAACCTGTGTAATTGAGTTGTCGTTAATCTAATGGTAAAAGTAAAACAAGTTCATGAAAAATATATTACTCTACAACAACGAAAAGAGAGGAACAATTACAACAGAAAATTTGGATAATGTGAACAGAGAAGAAGAATGAGCGCACTTCCACCCCATGTGCCGCACCGCAGAAACAGGATAGTCACATGGTAAAGACTTTTCTTGGCCTTGAAAGAAAATTAAAGTAGTGTTTGACATTTCACATTTGTAAGCTTCATTTTTAGTCTATTCTAACTTTAAATTGTAAAGTTGGAATAGGGCATGACAAAACTTGCACAGTTAGTTAATCTGACATCTAATTGCATCACCCAAGGTGAGATGAACCTCACCCCACCCCAAGAAAAAGTAGTCCTCCCCATTAAGTTTTCTTTTTTAAGAAAAAAATAGAGAATTTTTTTTTGGAGAGAAAAAGGGTACTAAGGACAAACACCATAATGAACATTATTGAGCTTCAGTTGGTGTTGACACCGTCGTGTAGTAGTTGGTAGCCGGGACTACCAATCCAGCGACCCGATTCAACACTGGTGGGACCTTCCAATTTTACCATTTTCTTTCCACTTTCTAATCATTCGTTCTTCGCTAAAGCTGAGTCATAACCCCCAAATTCCACAGTTTTTATATTCATAATTCCCATCATAATCCAATCCTAGTACATTTAAATAATATTATAGTCCTCGAAATTAAGAATCTCTCCATTGTTATGCCCATCAAACACACAAAATTTCTACCAGTACAACAGTGATGCGCTCGAGTTATTGGAATGTCTAGCCATGCTATTCAGACAAATGCATTAAAGAGCGTGAAAAAAAAAAGGCATTTGACAGAAACCTACAATTAAGGGCAAGGCAAGATAGAAAAAAGTGATACCCCGAACTCCATTTCACGGACTACCAGGTAAATAATTAAAGTGAATTTTTAACAAAAATAAAAACGTAATAAATATTGTTTTAACATTTAAAAGCAAAGGGTAATTTTATTAATTAATGATGAGAGAAGAGAAAAATCCAGAGATGAAAAGAAGGAGTGATTTAACAGAGGCAATGTGTCTGTGTCGGGAGGAATAAAAAACGAAAAACCAAAGGATGCAGTGGAAACACAAAAGTGGAAAGGAAGATCCAGAAGGATGTATCCAAAAATGAGTGAATGTGATCCAGCAATGCAAAAGAAGAAAAATAAAATTGAAGAAAACATGTGAAGAAAGTACGAGACGAGAGGACAGGGAGTTGGTAAGTGAGTCAAGGGTGCAAAAAACAGATGTCTACCTTCTCACTTCATAAAGATAAGATCAAATTCAGACAAAAACACTCAACAATACCAATGTCTTCAAACATTAATATCATGGTTATCACAGACAACAACGTGGTACAGTAACGGTAGAGCAGTGTAACAGCGGCGCATGTTAGCAAGAGGGAAGGGAGAAAAAAAGAGAGGTAAAGAAAAAAGAACCACAATCTTCAATTCCACTTTAAAAGAAAAAGAAAACGAAAATTGCGAAGAAGATGAAGGTTTAATCAATAGTGAAAATGTGAGGTGACCTAAATTGGGAAAGAGGCAAATTGAAGAAGGGAGTGAGTGGGATACCTGAACGGCAGGGGAATCGAAGTTCATGACGCGGATCTTGGCGGCGACGTCGCCCAGGACGCGGAGGTCGACGCGGTCGTTGAGGGAGGCGTCGCGAATTAAGTCGGCGGCGTCGGCCTGGAGGAGATTGACGCGATCGACGGCGATGGTGGCGATGACCTGGCGGTTGCTGTGGGGTTGTTGGAAGAAGCCGGGGACGGTGGCTTTGCCGAGGGGGATGCCGCGGTACATGACGGTGAAGCTGGATTGGCTGTATCGGATGCCAACCTTGTTGGGGTTGTTGGCGTTGAAGAGGAGGCGAATGGTGAGGGAGAGAGAGGCCGTGGAGGGGGGATTGGGTGTGATGCCCATGTATTGCACCCCCACCTGCTCCAGATCGAACTGCGGCTTCTTCGGCTTCACCGCCAGGATTATCACCAGCACCACCGCCAGCACCAGCAGCGCCAGGAACGAGAATAGAAGGAAGAGACAGCAGCAGCACCCTTTGAACGACGCCGACGACGACGACCGAGCCGGCGTCGTCGGGTGGTAGTGTCTGTACCCGTTGTAAGACGAATGTGCTCCCGCCGCCGGCGCCGCTTCCGCCGGCGGCCACTGTCTTCGCTCGCCGTTTGGATGTGGGTGGTGGTTTGCACTTGGGGTCATTCTCTTTCTCTCTCTCTCTCTGAATGTGTTGGGATTGTTTCTTCTTCTACTGTGTGTGGGACTCTGTATTTCTAGCAATCAGAAGTTGGGAAGCAGACAGACACAGAGAGAGTGAGTGAGAGAGAGTGAGAGAGAGAAGTGAAAATGGCTTTTGACGATGAGGGTGACCCCTCTTTTTATATTACTCAAAAAATTATAACTTTCAAAAACCAAAACAAAGTTCTTGTGTTTATGCTCTGTAACCATTAATAAATTACAAACAAATTTGTGTTTACACGTTATTAACTCACTGATTGTAACTGTAAACGTGATCTGTTACAGTGAAGAAGACAATGCTAACTCTGTTCTTAACCGGAATATACATAAAATTGTAAATTAAGCGAATAAAAAAATGGAAATTCGGATTATAATCATTATTTGCTGATTTTTTTTATTATTAAGTATTATCTTGGTTCAGATATTCGTCAACACTGTGATGTCTGCATTCTAAGATTGTGTTCTCGCACAAAGTATATTCTCCACATTAACACTAATCTACTGTTTTATACTCAATTACTATTATATTATTGTCTGAAGATTAAATTTACACCACTTTCTGCATAACTTATGTTAATATCACTTACTGGTATGAGGTTGAATAGTAATAACAAAAAAGAATATTATTATGGTGATATAATTTCACGTGTAAGTTAAAATTATATACAATATTTTAAGTGCTTGTCTACATCTCATAAATTATGAAAATATTAAATATTTTTAAAGTGACAGTGACGATGAAGATTATCTTGAAAGTTGAAACGGTGCTCACGAATAGCTCCATGTTTGAGCTCAGTAAGTTGTATCTTTCTTGCTCTGGTCCAACAAATTGGGCTACAATGTTCTTCGGCCTACTATGCTTCTTAACAAAAAGTTTGTTAAGAAATATGATTTTTTAACCCAGGGTATTTAAGTTGGATTAATTTATCCAAGTCTTGGTGAGAATTTTTTTTTTTAATTACCAAATTTCCAAAAATTTACTCTCCATAATTCTGTTTTTACCATAACTTAGAAGAGATCATCGCAAGATTCCTGGTTTTCCATGTTTCCAATCACGTTTTTTTTAAAAAAAAAAAAAATCATCCAAAGTTTTTGCTTTGGCGTTGCCATCGTTCCTAAACGATTTATTTTTGTAATAAGTTTTGTTCTAATGTAATTTTTTGATAATTAATTTATAATTTAATATTTTTTATTTTTATTTAATTTTTATAATTTAAAAATCAATTTAATCATTACAATAATATTAATTTAATATGGATAAATAAATGTGTAACATAAACAATATATATTAGTTCGACTAAAAACATTAAATCTCTAGAAACTCTTAACAGAGTTTTCAAGGTAAATTGTCACTAAGTGAATTTTTCTTTTCATTTTCAAATATAATGGTGGTTAATTGGTGTCTCATTTAGTTAGTGGTGAGGGTGCATTTGTTATTATTTTCTCCCCGTATATCATTTACTTATTTATTAAATTATTTGCTATTGCCATCTAATTGGTTTAATTTATCTAAGATTTCAAAATATCACACTTTATAATTTAAATAGTTTAACTTCAAGGCTTCTTTTAAACGACAATCTAATTTTTTTTAATGGTTCCTATACACTCCAATATGCTCGGGTTCTTATTAGTTTTAATCACTAAAGAAATAATTTTCTTCTTTTCTTGTTATGGTAGTACTATGATCTTCACAAATGTAAATACTTCTATACGTATATTCGGTGTTAAATAAAACATCATGCTATATATTACGTAAGATTCTTATTAATATGTTTAAGAAGACGTATTGATTAAAGATAAAAGTCAAAATATAAAAAATATAATATAAGTGAAATAAATATCATTTTACTAAATTAATTTTGTAAGATTAAATTAAATTTAAATTTTATCATTTTAATACTGTATTAAAAGTTATTTTTCAATATATATATATATATATATATATATATATATTTTTTTTTTTTTTTTTTTTTTTTTTA
>Ga0099825_1001405_pt1 | contig 30668 bp, 17 predicted proteins | sample SiratroredBW_FD_76838 | JGI IMG/M metagenome (GOLD analysis project Ga0099825, IMG submission 76838) | Root nodule microbial communities of legume samples collected from California, USA - Siratro red BW | ecosystem: Host-associated > Plants > Roots > Nodule | place: USA: California | collected...
ATTATTATGGATGAGATACGGTTGACTGCTCGGAGAATTCCTTCCCAAGTTGTTTAATGGAGTAATCCTTTCTATTATTGGCTTAGAACCATCATTAACTCCAAATGATGATGCCTGGCTAAAATTTAAACCACGAACATCTGGATCATATAGAAGGGATGTCCTCTTAGGATTAGCACTTCCTTGTGTTGCACATGTATTATATAAGAGCTGTGCCTGCATTGGGTGAACCATAGTTGAAGTTGGCCTAAGCTGATTTTGAACCAAAGAACTATGCTCCAAAATAGGCTTGCTGTAAAAGACAGATGGATTGATATGGGAATTATGTGGACCAGGAACATCATTTGAAAATACCATCCTCTGATCCGTCTCTGGAAGGGAAGTACTCATGAGTCTATCACTAATTGATAAGCTTCCCTCACCATGAATTCTAATTTCATCACATAGACTTTTGGGGTATTCACCAAGGATGTTTGGCCTGTGACAGATATCCATATAATCCTCACTGTCATATGCAATAAGCCTACTTTCATCTTTTAATCCCGCATAGCCACAAATATACTCACTTGCATTATCCAGCGCAGCAAACTGAGCAGCCCTTCCTGGCTTAATATCAGTTGCATTTGATCCGGTATATTCAAATTCACCATTGCAATCCAAAGAATCGCCTTGGTGTTTTTGCATTATCACAGGTGATATGTTACCACCCAAACCTTTCCCACTTTGACCTCTTTCAATTTGCATTCCATGATCGACAGATCTTCGAACATTGCCTAAAGGGTACCTTTCTGATATCAAGCTTTCGGTTCTACACAACGGTCTCCCGAGGGGCTCTGGTTCTATCTTTCTCTTGCTGAACATATACATAAGTTTATAGACCTGCAAAGCAGATTATTAAAAATCTATAAGCAAATCATCCTCAGTACTTTTGAAAACTAATTTTGTTCAACAAAGAGCCTACCTGATTTTCAGATAGCCCAAAGTTAAACTTGTTAGCTGAAAAGTAATTTTCTCTGATTGCATCACGGAATAATTTTTCTGGGAGTGGCTTACAGAACCAAATTGGATCAAACCTTACCTGCATCATATCATTGAGAAAGTGTGACGATCATATCAATCATTGATCAAAGCAAGAAAAAATTAACATTCGCACTCAGAATCAGAAAACAAGGCACTTTTCATTCCCGGTGCAAGGGAAAATTTATAAAATGAGATTATTAAATTGTTACCTGAGCAGGAAATTGCTTCCCCACTTTCGCAAAGGCATTAGGGATAATATTGATACCTCCATCACAGGAAGCCTTGAACACACCATGAAGCTGTCTCTTCTCATACTCATATAAGAATAAAACCATTCCAGCTTTAACCTGCTCTACAAACTGGATTTCAGTAGATGGGAGGCCAAACAGTCCCTTCTTGAAGCATTCTCTTTTAGTCTCACTATTTGAAATAAAGATTGCTCCAAAATCCGGGTCCTTCCCATCAGCATTGTTGTGCTTATCGTTCAACCCCATGAGGACATATATTTCTTATACTACGCTGTCACATTAGAAAATAAACAGCAGTGTCTGCATTGTGTAAATATAGTCACACACCAACCAGTATTCAGAAAGTTCAAACGACAACCATAACTGCCACACTCTACAGTTAAAATTACAATCATCAACACACAATAAACTCGTCCTTAAGAACTAACGAGCAATCTATTTGATAATGCTTGAAAGAAGAACGAGACACATGCACTCAAGAACCAATATGATCAAACCAGCCAGACCTAAATTATTTTTTTTCTAATTTTTCGTTTCTCAAGAAAAATAAATTAAAATAATTAAACAAACAAGAACGACTGTATAGCGTGATCGGAACACCAAGAACTGCGGAAGAATATCCGCACACACATAATAAGAACACACATAATAAGAACGATACGATAAAAATATAACGAATTATAAATAGAGAATGTTGTGATGAGGAAGCGATGATGAGTGAGAAGGGAAGAGAGAGAGCGTACCGATGTTGAAGAAGAAGAAGAAAAATGAGAGGGTTTGAGAGTGAAAGAAAAGAGAAGCCAAAGAGACGCGATTGTGTGAGTGCAGAGTGATGGAGTAACCGTTCTTATAAGAGGGAAGCATGAATATCTAAGTGCCTCATTTTAATAAAATAATTTCAAAAAGAAAAACGGGTCCAAGGGTAGTTTTCAATGATATTTTCAGTTATGAGTGACACCTGAAAACACGTGGCGCGTGTGTCTTGCTCGGGGATCTGGTTTGGGCTTCCAATACGCCACGACAAAAAGAAAATACCCAATAAATATTTCAGGTACTACTACATTATTCTTTTTTTTTTCTTTCTTTCATATCAAGTAAAACAAACATGCTTCATGGTTAAATTCTTAATCCATAAATAAAAATAATTAATTCTGAAATTGTAATGTAACTGCCTTAAAACAGATTAAATTCTAATTAGGACAATTTATTAGAGATTGAATGCTGGTTATTTAATTTTTTAAAAAATCATTTAATGATAATAACATGTTTTTATGTTATAAGGCTGTGTAAATACACAAACAAATTCATATTTACTAGTTAAACATCTTTTCTTAGTTTGGGAGGGTATGTTTAGTAAAATAGAAATATATGAAGTATAATCTTTTTATTTATTTAAAGATGGATGAAGTAGTACGAGTCTATTAATTTTTATTTAAAGATTAATTTTATTTACAAGAAATATAAATTCAATAACTTTACGGCTGAAACAATAATAATAATAATAATTTATTAAAAATAATTTTATATTTGTTAAGTATTATGAACAACAACTTAAAAATTAAATTAAATTATTAATATTATAATATTCAGTTGGATTATTCATGTATTAGTTAATATTTAATATTTGAATGTAATTATTTAAAAATTAATAATTTTATAAAACAGGATTGCTTCTCAATAAATGAAAAAGTTTCTATTCGGATTAACCAAAGGTAATAGAAAACCTTAAAGACTATAACATTATCTATCTTCTTGCTATATACGGTTTCATACTCTTTTGCATATTAACCCTATTTAGCTATATGTTCACAATCGATTTCAACTATAATTTTATGTTATGAAAGTAGTATAGAAGAAATAAATTTTAAATGATTTATTAATTTTAATTAAATATGTATTAGTATGATAATTTCGTTGTGACATGGTTTAATTTGCATATAAAACACTTGATTAAATAATACAAGTCGTTGTTACTTATTTTTATTTATTATTAATTTATTTTTACATTTTTCAAACGACTTTAAGTTAATTAAATAATTTATATAATTTCTTGTCAACAACAATAATATATATTAATATTTGATATTTATGAATTTGAATCAATCAATATATATAACGTATAAAAGATGGTTTCTGATATTTTGAAATTTGATAAGGTATTGAGTAAGAATTATGTTAAGGTGGTGAAAAAAAATAAAATAAAAGTTTAATCTGCACATTGATTAAATATCTTAATAAAAAATTATACAATTTTTTTAATATAACATAATTTGATAAAGGATGTTTATATTAGTTAAAAGTAAGGATTATGTTATTGTGGATGTTTGTTAACTTTAAAAGTTAAGACATCAATCACTCAAATGACCTGATAATTGCATATTCAATACAAATTTTTAAAATTGAATCATTTTCAATTTATCATGATATTCTAAAATTGTTTTTAATTAAATTTCGTTAATATTTATGTTCTTATATTATTAACTATATTAATTTAATTGCTTACTTTTTAATTTTATATAGGAGTATCTTATTTATTTTAATTTTTTTCTCATAAACTACACGGGTATTAAACTAATAAGATTATATAGTCACGTTTACTTTAATTATAATATCTTATGAATTAGAATGAATAAATATAAACATTTTCATAATTCTAAAAATATTCCATGAAATTTGTTATGTCAAGTTGGAATGATTTATTTGATTGATTTAAAGAAAAATATGTTGATGATAACCTTTACTATTATTTTATGAACCAAACAATCATATTTAAGAAAAAACTACTATAATATTATATCGTGATATTTTATTATATGATAATTTTTTATACACTTGTATATTTTAAATTGTCAACTAGCCATTTGTAATGTAAAATAAAAAATAATAATAATCTACAATATTTCACAATTTAACAAGAAATGTGTTTATAAACTATTAATAAAATGTATACACTAATCTTTGATCTTTGTTAAACAGCATATATATTAAACTTATTGACTTTACTGTAACTACTTTTGAAGCTGATAATTTTTTATTCATTAATAGTATACATGGACATATATTGATAGTACATAGTAAATTAAACTATATTATTATTATTATTTATTATAAAAAAATAGGTGATGTGTTGATAAAAAATAATAACTTTACACTATCCGATCACAATTATCGTGTGATAAATTATTATTTTAATAATAATAGTTTGAAAAGTATTGTCAATTCAATTAGACTTCTCAGTCAAATTTTCTACAAAGATTGTTACATATTCTCTCTAATCTCAAAAAGATAAAATAAAAAATCATAGTAAATATAAAATTCCGGGAAATGCATCCCCTTCCACATGTATTTTGATATGTTAAAATATATTTTTTAAAAATATATATATAAATAATTTTTTAAGAATTAAAATTTAAAAGTTAAAAAAAAAATTAGTAGTTAAAGAGATATATAATTACTTTATATATCTAGCTAAAAAATTATTTGAACTAAAATTTAACAAAAAGAAAATTATCTAGCTAAAATACATCAAAACCATTATATTGTATTGCTATTTTAATTTACATTTAATTAAGAATAAAATTGTGTATTTAAAAATGACCCCTAAAGGGTTATAAAAAAATTATTCCCTTTAGTAGACACGTAGTTATAAAAAAATTATTCCCTTTAGTAGATCGTGTTTTAATCCTATCAATATTTTTCTCCTCGTATTAAAAGATCTTAATATTGAATATTCTAACTTCAATTTGTATTTATTCATTTTTTATATCAACATAACAAGTTTCATGGACATCTTGTGTAACTGTAAAATCTTTTGCTCAATTATTACTTGCTATATATTTAAATTTTATTTGTCCAAACAGAATATTTTTCAATAAAAAAAAATATTTGTTTCTGTATTTTTGTTAGATACCAAAGTTATTCTTTTATATTAAAGGATACTACTTTATACTTGATATTGTTACATTGATTTTTAGAACACTTTGAAACAATTGCTCTTGCATTTATTCTATGATATCAAGTATGAGACACTAATAGTATATTTTATATATCATATCCTAATTACATTAAATTTTAGTTTTTTTACATAAATATGTACAAATGCAGATCAGACATATATGCATTCACATGTACCAGTCCTGTCCTAACATGTATGTAAATTAAAAATGATATGTAATCATATTTTATAATAACTGTATATCAATTAAATTTCGTTTTTATTGGATAACAAAACTGTGAGAAATATAACACAAATCTAATAAAACACCAATTAAACTAGTATTACTAGAATAATTATGTTGTTGTATAAATTGAAGGCGGCTTGTGTGAGATTAAGAGGGTGTAAGTGCAACTAAGCCAAAAATATTAAGAGGGTGTTAGTGTAATTTACACTAATAATAATTATTTAGAATACTTCTTTGCATTAAAAGATCATATCATGATACTCTTCGAAGTTGACTGCATATTCAAATTACATTAGCTAAAAAAGGTAGATTTGTAGCAGACATCCTGCTATAAATTACACAGCGAGTTTCCAAAAGCGTTATAAAGAACACAGATCTTAAAACCTCATATTCCATTAAGAGTGACAACAACTCTTCGTGAGGTAGGATGATCTCGATGCTCGCATAGCCATATACCCTAAAACATATAAGAAGAAATACGTTATTAATTTGGATATTACATTAAACCAAACCGTGAGCACCCAGATCCTATCATGAAATATTCTAAAGCATCATCAACTATAGATAACTGTATATGTCACTTCCATATCAAATAGGATTTATATGTCGAAATCTAGTCAAAATTCCCTCCCTTTCTTACCTCTACACTATCCTCCTTCCTTTAATTGTTTGAAAAACATTAACCTAAAACAACCTATATACATTACATAGACACTCTGTATTACCCAAAAAGGAAATTACATTTTGCACCCCTGTAATGGAAGTTGTAAACGTATAAAAAGCAAGGGAGTCACATGCAATCTCAAGAACTTCTAAGAGTGTTTGTATAATTTTCTCTATTAAAATTGAGTTTCTCAAATTATAAAGATTAATTTCAACCCTAATGCACAATAATAGTATATGAAATTTCTTACCTCTTAACAGAAATGTTCATAAGCAAATTAAAATCAGTTTCCATTGTTTATATTGTTCACAATCAAGCCTTATCAGTTTCTCATTTGCTCTAGCAAGAGATAACCTACTCAGTCAAAATTTATAATTTTATCTTTGTCCTTACGGAATTTTACAAATAAACTCTGTGCTTTCATCGATGAACTTAATCTCCAGCTCAGGCATCGAGTAGGAATACGCTCTTCCAGGTCAAAATGAATTGAGAAACTTTCGCATAGACATTGTGAGGACTATCAATCTCGAAGGAGATTATTATGGAATTTCAACTTTGTTAGTCAAATAATAGAAAGGGTTTTCCTAATCACAGTTAGTGTATCATGTATCAACCATTATGAAATATATTCCATAAGGGTATAGCATCAATAGTGAATTTCTGGAGGCAACAGCTTTTGAAACACTATCCACAATGAAATAATTGTTTTAACCCCTTGAATGTGCACATGCATAAGATAAACTTGAATACCCATTGAGTTTTTTTTAGTCAGGGTCATGATGCCTACGAGAATTGGATAGCAATTGGATTGTTCATCTCGGGTTCAAAAATATTCTAAGTGCTGAAAAAAAGTTTGGTTATCCAAGTGTACTTTAACTGTGCACTTTAAAGTTGTACTCCCTCTCTTCCTCACTCACTCTTCACTCACTCTGTATATAGAACCAATATAAGCTTGAATGAAGATCATTTCGGAAAGATCATTGCACAGATGAATTTTATTACCTGCCACGTCCCCATGTTAAGCTTCCCATTTGTAATTGGTATCCTAGAAAAAAAGAAATCAGTAGATGATATTAGCATAGTCATAACTTTTCAGCATAATGAATCAAACTGAAACACGGTAGTATTTCTCACGTGAGTGTACAACCAAACATCGATGATTTAATATGAGCCGGCATGTCATCCGGTCCTGCAAAATTTCAAATCCAAATAAGATTTCCCGTTGTCACAGAAACAAAAACATAATACATCACTACAAAAAATATACCAATATTATAAAAAGAAAAGCAACAGTTCCAAAGGGGCTTATTTGAATCAACTTCTCCATAAGAAAAAAATCATCAGTTTCTCCACAAGTTAAAATTAGTTTATACACAAATTAAAAAAAAATGAAAATTTAGAAAAATTATACGATAAAGCTTCTATAAATTAGCCTATGCATAGGCTAATTATAATTTATAGAAATGCTCGTTCATTTTTTCTCTTATCTTTCTCTTCTAAAAGTGCTTACGGAGAGAAACCTGTCCAATGATAAGTAATAACTGACTCATGCTATGAAGTTATATATGACGAATACGAGCAGGCACAAAATTTAGCACATAATCTTCAATCAGAACTTCCACATCTAATACGAAAAGCAAAGATAATAACTGTATCCAATCAGAGAAGCTCTCTGAAGGATATATAAAGTAGAATAACGACTTAAAAAACTGAAGCTGGATCCATGGACATCAGAGTCGTAGTTATTAAAACATTAAGAAAACGATTATACATATAGGTAATTAAAAAAAAAAAAAGGAGAAAATAATACTAACCCTCAAGAGTATGCCTCCATGGAGCAGATGAACCCTGCAGCAGACATTAACTAACAAATTAAAATTAGATAAAAAGAAATTACATGACTATAAACATTAACGGTCGAGAAAGAAACCTCAGGAACTATCCGATTGAGGAAGGTTTCGGTATCATCGCGAACATCAGAGTCGTAATTCTCATTGAGGGTGAGAGATGCACTGGTGTGCTGCACTGTCGTTTTGTTTCCCATCACAATTTCCAAGTTCAGTGAATAGAAAACAAATGATGCAATAGCTACGTGTGTGTGCGTGTATGAGGATACTCACAGAAGAGATGAGCAAGACCGCACTTGAATCCGGAGAGGTCTGGTTCGATTTCTTTGACTATCTGAAAATCGGAGGGAAAAGCAGGAGAAAAGAAAATGAAGGGTTAGGGTTTTGGGAAAAGGAAAAAATGAAGGTAGAAAAAGGAGAGGAAAAGGGACCTTGGAAGTAACTAGATGGCAGCCCCGCCTGAGAGGGGGCAAACTAACGGTTTTCTGGGCCCACTTAGGGACGGTAGACTCCGCCATCGAATCCTTCTGAACGGTTGGGATTTGCGCCCTTACGCTGAACGATGATGAGGCTAGCATCCTGCTTCTGATGTTTCTCAGTTTTAAACCCAACGACAAAAGCAAGGCGGTTATGCACCAACAGGTCAGGAGAGAGTATTTCATGTTCCACCCATTTATTCCTCAACATCCATAAATATCAAAATTTTCATTTAGTCCTTGTTTAATTTAAAAATTAAAAGTATTTTTTAATTATGTAATACAGAAAAACTTTTAGATTATATAATTTACAAATTATTTTTAAGTTTCGAATTATACTATTCGAATGGCTTTCATCATCTTAGCAGTCTTTTTTAATAGTATTTGTTATTGAGAAAAAAATCACTATCAACACTATACTCCTCGTGGCATCTCTCTCACTCCATGACTTTCGACCAAAAAATTATAAATTTTGAGTGTGACTTTAATTATCACTTTTTTTTTTTTTTACAGAAAAAGTTACATGATTTTCAAATTATGCAATCAAAATGTAGATATCTTCGAAAGTCCTTTTCGAAATTAAAATTGATATTTTTACAATAAAAAAAAAAGACAAAATGCAAATTTTCATAGAGAAGCCAAATAAATGTATGGATGTAGGAACAAATGCCCAAGGAGGCATACCCAATTTCCCTTTTTCCATCTTGTTCTCAACCTTGTTCGGCCAATCCTTAGATCCATACCATACCACACATTTATGACGGTTTCTTTCGACACTTCCATAATTTCGTCCTACATCTCCATAATACAGTGGAAATGTTTAATTTAACTTTAATGTAAAATTATATTATTTACATTGTCCTTTATTCTATTTTGCATTTTAGTCGAGTTTCATCGTTCTTCATCTCTTCTATAGTTGTTCATCTCAGTGTTTGGTTACATTTCATTATCGTTATTCGTGCATCTCTGTTACCGATATTGTCTTATATTGTGTGTGGTTGTTGGATTATGTGTGGCAGTTGCGAGTTGTTATGGCCCAAGATGAAGATAATGACTTTGTAAGCATAGAAGATTATTTTGAGAAAGTCAATCCAACAGCAAAGTTCAAGCTCAAACGTAATACAAACAGGCCCAAGTATTTAGAGGACTATGTTACCAATTAGTTGGGGAAGGGTGTATGATGTTTTAGTATAAGTTTAGGTGCAAAGTAGTATTTCTTTTAGGTGGTTACAATTCTGTTTTAGATATTATTCTTTGATATCAGTGACATATAGTTATGCAAAACTTTTGGCTATATGTAAGGAATATTTTCATTCAATAATCAGAGAAGAACCTTTTGTTTTCTTTTATCATCTTAGAGGTAGCCCTCCCTCGAAGAAGGGCTTTACACTTTGGTGTTTTCGTTGAGAGAATTAAGGTTCAATGGCATGATCATCAAAAAACAATGAGAAGCTCGAAGCAACCATTAATCAGCTTTTGGTGAATCAACGAACCTTTCAAGAAGAAATCAGCAGCCATATGGCTAATCTATAAGTCCAAGTCATCGCTCGTAGCAATATTGGACCCGAATCTTCTGATAATGGGCTTTCTCCATTCTCGCGTACGGCGGAGAGACTGGACATTCCACATTTTGATGGCTCTAATCCTTTGGGGTGGATTTTCAAAATCACCTAATATTTCAAGTTACATAACATATCGGAAGATCAACGCCTTCGAATCGCTTCTTTTTCCATGGAAGGGGAGGCCCTTAGTTAGTTTCAATGGATGCATGCAAATAATCAGTTAACCTCCTGGGCAAGTTTCATTCATGCTTTGGAAATCAAGTTTGCTCCGTCGCACTATGAGGATCCTAAAGGAGCTCTTTTCAAACTGTGCCAAACAACAACAGTTAGAGAATATCAAACTCAGTTTGAGTCACTTGCTAATAGAATCGTGGGATTACCTCCTCCATTCTATTTGAGTTGTTTTATTTCAGGGTTAAAACCTGAGATTAGAAAAGAAGTGCAGGCCTTCCAACCTATTTCTTTATCACAAGCTATTAGCTTAGCCAAGTTGTAGGAAGAAAATTTGCAGATTCTACACTCCCTAATCGTCCCCAACGTTTCACCCTAGGAGTTGTCAAATCGTTCATAACCACAAATTTTAACCCTTTACCATCCTCAAAGACACCCATACCTTTACTCTAGAACACTGTATTTCTGCACAAAACCAACCCAAACACAAACCCCCACCCATTAAAAGCCTCTCCCCTGCTGAACTCCAAAATCGCAGAGAAAATGGTTTATGCTATTATTGTGATGACAAGTACAAACCGGGTCACAAATGTAAGAAACAATTTTTGTTGTTGATTGCTGAACCTGAAAATATAGATGAGCATTTAACCAATTTATTGCTATCTGAAAGCCAAAACCATATCGACCTCCCTGACCCACTCCATAACATATCAGCCCCAATCAGTTTTAATGCCTTATTGGGCCATTCAATTATGCAAACATTACGAGTTTTGGGCCACGTCAACTCCTCATCAATTACCGTGTTGGTTGACAGCGGAAGCACTCACAATTTCATACAAGACCGAAAGGCTAAGTTCTTAGGTCTCAAGGTCATTCTGACACAAGGATTCCATGTTCTGGTTGGCAACGGTGATGAACTCTCTTGTTCGGCGATATGCAAGCAAGTCCCTCTATATCTAAGGAAACACAAATTCCTAGTTGACTTGTTTGTCTTGCCCTTGAGTGGGGCAGAACTTGTACTTGGAGTCTAGTGGCTTACTACTCTGAGGCCAGTTCTCACAGATTATGACCAGTTGATAATGAAGTTTATTAAGGATGGTTAAATGGTGCAATTGAAGGGCCAAAACCGTGAAACGCCACAAGAAGCTTCTTCGCATCAGTTGAGACATTTGATGACCACTAATGGGGATCGCAGAAATGTTCCAATTACAATTTCTACCTTCTTCAAAATTGCAATCTGCTCAGCAAACCATACCAGATATTGAAGCTCTTCTTAACAAATATCCTCAATTGTTTGTCGCACAACAAGGTCTTCCCCCTATCCGTGAGACAGATCACCACATTCCACTACTTGAAGGATCCAATCCTGTCAATGTTAGGCCATATCGGTATCCTTATTTCCAGAAGCATGGGATAGAGAGACAAATCAGAGATATGTTGAATGAAGGTATTATTCAGCGGAGCATTAGCGCTTTCTCTTCCCTTGTATTACTGGTGCGAAAAAAAGATGACACATGGCGATTCTGCCTTGACTATAGGGCTCTCAATGCCATCACAGTAAAAGATCATTTTCCTATTCCTTCAATAAATGAGTTGATTGATAAACTTTATGGGAAACAATGGTTTTCTAAGTTGGATTTGTGATCCGGCTACCACCAGATATGCATGAGCTCGAGTGATATAAAAAAAATTGCTTTCTAGACTCATGAAGGGTACTATGAATTCTTGGTCATGCCTTTTGGGTTATGCAATGCACCAGCCTCATTCCAATCAACAATGAACATGTTATTTCAGCCGTATTTGAGAAAGTTTGTTATAGTATTCTTTGATGACATCCTAGTCTACAGTACATCTTTGGAGGAACATATTTCACATTTGGGTATTGTTTTCCAGTGTTCGATTTCCAATCAGTTCTTTCTGAAAAGGTTGAAGTGTTTATTTGGACATAAATCTATTGAATATCTTGGTCATATTATATCAAGGTAGGGTGTGGGACCATATTCAGAGAAAATCAAGGCAATGCAATGTTGGCCAACACCTTCATCATTGAAGCATCTGCGTGGGTTCCTTGGGTTGACCAGGTTTTTTCGCAAGTTTATACGTCATTATGCTTATATTGTTGCACCTCTAATGGATCTTCTAAAAAAGAATGCTTTTTCATGGTCTACAGAGGCTCAACGGGCTTTTGATGAACTGAAATTTGTTATGTCTCAAGCTCCTGTATTAGTCCCTCCAAATTTCCAGGAAGACTTTGTTTTGGAAACTAGTGCATCAGGACAGGGAATGGGTGCAGTATTACTACAAAAGGGTCATCCCATTTGTTATTTTCGTAAGAAATTCTGTTCAAAACTCCAAACAACCTCTACTTATGTTAAAAAATTACATGTTATCACAGAAGTAGTCAAGAAATGGAGGACTTATTTGCTGGGCAGAAAATTCACGATTCATACAGATCAAAGAAGTCTTCAGGAACTCATGACCCAAGTGGTGCAAATACCTGAACAACAATATTATTTATCAAAGTTGATGGGATTCTCATATGAGATTGTATATAAGCCTGGAGCAGCGAATTGTGTTGCAGATGCTCTAAGCCGAGTGCAAGAGGCTTGTCCTCAGTTTTTGGGACTTACAATACCTCTATGTGATCTGGTGACCAAAATACAAGCTGAATATTCCTCTGATCCAACCTTGAGAGAACTATATCAAGTGGTTCTACAATGTCGTGAACAATGTCCTGAGTTTAAAATCATCCAAGGCAATTAATTTTACAACAACAGAATTTTATTGCAAATAACTCTCCTCTGGTAGGCTTCGTGAACACTTTTATTGGAAGGGAATGAAAAATGATGTCACAGAATATGTCAAGACTTGTGTTAATTGTCAACAGATAAAATCACCATCACATATGCCTTATGGGTTGCTGCAACCCCTACCCCCACCCACAGCAGTTTGGGAGGCCATCTCCCTTGATTTCATCATTGGGCTCCCTTCTTTCCAAAACAACACTGTCATTTTGGTTGTGGTTGATCGTTTCTTAAGACGACTCACTTTTGTATGCTTCCCACCTCCTTCATTGCAATTAAAGTTGTTGATATGTTTACTGTCATGGTGTGTAAACTTCATGGCATGCCTAAGAGCATAGTGTCAGACCGTGATCCCATATTCATGAGCAACTTTTGGAGAGAACTTTTTAGCCTCAATGGCACTAAATTACGTATGTCCTTTGCCTATCACCCTCAAAGTGATGGCCAAACGGAGGCGGTCAATAAGATTTTGTAGCAGTACCTTAGAGCCTTTGTCATGATCAACCCAAGCAATGCGGAAGGTACCTACATTGGGCAGAATGGCACTATAACACTGACAAGCATAGTGCTATTGGTATGACTCCTTATGAAGTGGTTTATAATAAACCCACACCCGTCTTACCCGAATACATCATTGGAACCAGTCACAATGAAGCAATTGACACTGAAATGTGCAATCAGGAAATGTTACTTGCAAAGTTGCATTCTAAGTTATTGAAAGCTCAAGAATGAAGTTTTATGCTGATAAGAGGCGTCTTCCCCACTCTTTTAATGTTGGAGATCGAGTTTTTGTTAAACTACGCCCATATCATCAAGTTTCATTGGGTGGTTCACGCATTCAAAAATTGGCTAAACGCTACTTTGGGCCTTTCTCTATTACTAGATGTATTGGTGATGTAGCTTTTGAGCTGGACCTACCTCCACAGTCTAAAATTCATCTCGTCTTTCATGCTTTTATGCTGAAACCATGTCACGGAGATTCCACTGAACATAGTCTATCCATTCCTGATGAAGCCCATAACAACCAGCCTAAGATCCAACCACTAGCAATCTTGGATTGGCGTGAGGATCAAGGTTCGGAAAAAATTTAAGCCTTAATTCAGTGGCAAGGGTTGTATCCTGAAGATGCCACTTGGGAGTCTATTCCTGAACTGCTCAAAGAGTTTCCTAATTTACACCTTGAGGACAAGGTCTTTGTTGAAGGGGAAGGGAATGTTATGGCCCAAGATGAAGATAATGACTCTGTGAGCATAGAAGATGGTTTTGAGAAGGACAATCCAGCAGCAAAGTTCAAGCCCAAACGTAGTACAAACAGGCTCAAGTATTTAGAGGACTATGTTACCAATTAGTTGGGAAAGGGTGTATGATGTTTTAGTATAAGTTTGGGTGCAGAGTAGTATTTCTTTTGGGTTGTTACAATTGTGTTTTAGATATTATTCTCTGTTATCAGTGACATATAGTTATGCAGAACTTTTGGCTATATGTAAGGAATATTTTTATTCAATAATCAGAGAAGAACCTTTTGTTTTCTTTTATCATCTTGGAGGTAGACCTCCCTCAAATAAGGGCTTTACACGAGCCACCAAAGTTTCGAGAAGGAACGAGAGGAAGTTTGTATAAATGCATCGTCGACGACAGCGTTTAAAGTCCTTTGCAACTTTTGGCAGTTGTATTCCGTTCAGTATACATTTCAAAAACATTACATACCGGTATGTAGTGTTTTCGAAATGTATACCAGATGACACCCGATTCGGTATACAATTGCCAAAAGTTTTATATATCGGATGAGGTGTGATTCAGTATATATTTTCTAAATTAATATATACAGGATCTTGACCATTTGGTATGCATTAATTTAGAAATTATATATCAGATCGCACTTGATCCGGTATATTAAATAATCCCGACACCTTCTAGAGTGGATCTTGACAGTATTGGAGTTTCAATCTATACATTTTAACCTTTTGTATACCGGATACACCCAAATCCGGTATACAATTTTTAAAGAAATGTAAACCGGATTGTAAACCAGTTTTGGGTGCATCCGACATATAATTTATTTATGCCCTCATTGTAAGATTTATTTTGGTAAGTTCCAAAAGAATATTAATGGGATTTAAAATTTTATAGAGGTGCAAGACGAGATCATGAAGGTGCTGAAAAAAGCTGTCCACATTTATTTAATGCATGTCAAAAAATTCCTGCACCTCATCAAGTTTTTCAAATTCCAACTTTATCTTTATTTTTTATATTTGAAAGAATAAGGGGTAGAGCCATTTTCAATGGATTTACGGGTACATTTGCTCTAACGAGGCATAATTGAAGTGTTGGTGACATTGGCAAGACAACATAAATGGTGTAGTTAAGTGGTTTAGTTATTTTTTGCTTGGGTTTTGCAAAAAATGGAAGGTGAGTGTTTCCGGAAACTAGGTTCCAAAAATAGGTTAAAAAATTATGATTCTGTAGTAGAAAATGGGGGGGGGGCGTGGGTGGACTGAGTTATGGAAATGGAATTCTGGAATATAAAATTTGTATTCCGAAAGAGGCATTCCGTAATACAAAAGTTGTATTGTATAATGACCCTTTCGTAATACAAAATTTGTATTGCTTTCCAAACTGTAAAATTTGTATTACGGAAAGGTCATTCCGGAATACAACTTCTATATTACGGATTGTCCATTCTGTAGTGAAAATTTCCCTACCCCCTCAAATGCATTTACGGAATCCCTTTTTCGTCATCTTTCCGGAATGAACTTTCCGAAATGCAAAGAAAAACTTATGTGTAGTTGTTCCGCCAACCGTGTCAGCATTCTGCAACTCACCACCACCATTCGTTTCACCTGCACCAATTGTCTTCTAAACAAATCCACACCCAACCTTCCAAACCAAATCCCTAAACCAAAATAATCTCACCTCTCACAAATCTTCATAAACGAAAAATGCACAAATCAAATGCAGAAACAAAAATGTCACAAAACAATCCTCACTGTCGCCCAATCACTACCGTCCACGTTTACCTTGTGACACTGCTCCACATTCAGCTGGCGTATTCCTGGATGGTAATGGAAGATTCCCTAAACCACTCCTTTTTTTATTCAAAGGTAAAAGGGTAACTTTGTCTTTTCAGTACCATGATGAGGTGCAGATCACTATTGATGGGGTGCAGGAAGTTTTTCAAGATTCCTAAAGGCTAAATCTTAATTTATTCCTTTATTTTTATTTTATTTTTTGTTGTTTTTATATTTTGATAGTTTTGAAAGTTCTAATATTGTATAAAGAGACTTTAAAAAAGTTGTTTTTGACTTTTATAACTAAAAGTTAAATAGGTTAATAGAGTTTATTAGCCTATGTATTAACATGATTTAGAAGCTTCAATTTGGTACTCCATACTTTTTAAATGACATTTTAATATTTTCAAATAAAACTTTAAATTGGTTCGGTAGATTACGTTACGAATTTGAGGAAGAATATTTTATGAAATTTAAAAACTAAATAGCACACTCCTTTTCTAATTTTTTTTTTAAATTGACAATCATAATTAATCCTCAGCTTACATGACTTAATTTTGTGACTTAAATATGTGTAGATGAATACCAAAAATAAGGTAACTTCCATCTAAACATGCCTAATAAATAGAAACTAACTATAACATTTCCTCCCTTAAACTAGATGTTAAATGCATTTAGTTTATTAGTGAAGCATCAACCATTCCTAGCATATTTTGTAACTTCAAAAATTGTTCTTGAGAGGTTTTGTCATTATATCTGCAATCTAATGTTGATAATTACAATAACTTAACTCCACAAATTTGTCTCTTGTTAGATCTTGAGAAAATGAAACCTTATATCATTATGTCTCCTTCCATGAAAAACTGGATTTTTATATAGTTTTATGGTAGAATTGTTGTTACACCGAATTAGGATACTATTCTTTTCTTTGTGACAATTTTTCCAACACTCTTCTTAGCCAAACACATTGGCAAACACAATATGCAGTTGTTATGGACTTTACTTCAATAATAAATAATGTCACTCCATGTTGTTTCTTAAAAGACCATGAAATAATTCCAGAACTAAGTAAGAAAACAAAACCAATGAGAATTCCAAACTCGATTGTACCTTTCACATACTTTAAGAGTCTTTTTGCTGCAAGCCAATGAGAGTCATTTGGATAGGACATAAATTTGCTGATGAGACTTAATTCATATATTAGATCAAGTCTAGTTACAATGAAGTACATTAGACTACCAACCACTTGTTTAAATAAAGTTTCATCAACTTTGGTTTCAGCTCCATTCTTTGTCAACTTTGTGCTTGAAACTATAGGGTTCTGCACTGAATTATTTTTATCCATTCCAAAGCTTGCTAAAATTGCACGGACATACTTTATATGACACATGAAAAATCCATCTGAATTTTGTATCACCCCAACTCTAGGAAAGTACCTCATTTCCCCCAATCAGACATGTCAAAATCTAACATTTTTTAAAATCATCACATATATTTTTATCATTTTCAGTATACATTAAATCATCAACATAGAGGCTTACTTTAAAATTTTACCTCATTCTTTTCACTTGATGAATAATGTGTGTTCACATTAGCACCTTTCAAAAACTGTATGAACAAAATAAGTCTCTATCTTGTCATACCATGCCCTTGGTTCTTGCTTCAAGCCATACAACGCATTTTTTAGCTTAATCCTAGTGATTGTTGCACAAAGATTTCTTCAATGAGTTCACCGTGAAGAAATGTACTTTTTCCATCTAGTTGAAAGACATCCCAACTATTTTTTGTTGCTAAAGCAACGATTAATCGAATGGTGTAAAGTCTAGTAATTAGAGCAAAAACTTCAGTATAATTTACTCCGTACAGTTGTACATACCCTTTGCCATTAGTCTTGCCTTGTACTTGTTTACCTCTCCATTCTCATTGAGTTTAGTCTTGAAAACCCATTTAACTACAATCGGTTTTACTCCTTTTGGTAGAGCAGTTAGTTCCCAGGTTTTGTTCTTTTTTGTTGACTCAATTTATGTCATCATTGCATCCCTCCATTTTTTGCTCTTGACAGCTTCTTTATATATAAGTGGATGTAAGTGGGTCAACTTCAATAAGCATTATCATAGCATTCAGGCCATCTTCACATGATAAACCTACACCTGTTTCAATGTCTATCGTCTAGGATGTTGCTATTCTTACCCTCCTTCTATTCAATATTGATAACTCATCCTCATTTGTTTCATTAGAAGTATAACCACTTGCCGGTGAATCTTCTACATGTCATTTGTTAGGAATAGAACTAGAACCACTTTCACTTGAATCAATATCATTGCCTTCTAGTTCCTCTTCAATGTCACTTTTATAATTTTTCCACTTTAAATCATCCAGTCTGCATTTTTCTTCACTTCTATCCCAATTCCAACATTCATCTTCTTGAGATATCACATCCTTACTAATGATGATTTTTTGAAAATGTGGATCGTATAATCTATATGCCTTTGATTCATCACTGACTTCCAAGAAAACACATTTCTTGCTCTTGTCATCTATAACAACTGGCACCAATCACACTTTAGGCAAATAATTGATAATGGGCTTTATTGTTGAACAACGCCTTTGGGCTTTATTTTCTCTCTAAATATTAAAATTATAAGAAAATAATAGATGAGTCCTAAGTGGGTGTTGGCCTAGCCTAGTTATGAATTCCTTCGATTTCTCCTCCACCCTTTTAGAGTTCCTCTATATATATAAAACCCTTTTTCCCTAACTAACCTATCTAAAAGAGATAAAGATAAATTAATATATATGATCTAATTTTAAATCTCCTAAAAGAAAATTCTAATATTAAAATAGGTAACATTCAAATCTTATTCTAATTGATAAATAATAACTAATAATTAAATTTGATCTTAACCGATAAATCTTAACTAATATTTTTTTGAAATCTCGTGGGACGTAACAATACCCGTCCCTTCAAGACTCACCTTGTCCTCAAAGAGGAAAGAAGGGAAACGGTACTGGATATTCGAGGCCAATTCCTAATAATTTTTTAACTCAGGAAGATCCTTCCATCGAATCAAAACTCCATACTGTCGTGTTGTGTTTTGTCGCCTTGCTAGAACTTATGTTGGTTTGACCAATAATTCCCAAATTGTTGTAAGTGCAGATGGTAGGGGTTGTGTTAAAGTATCTCGTTTTATACATTTCTTAAGGAGAGAGACATGAAAAACTGGGTGCGTACGAGTGGAATTTGGGAGTTTGAGTTTGTAGGTTACCTTTCCCAATTCTTTCTAAAACTTCATAGGGTCCATAAAATCAACACTTAGTTTCTGATTTAATTTCTTCACCAAAGTCTTCATGTGATATAGCTAAATTTTAAGAAAAAATGTTGTCTTCTGGTTAAAATCCAACTTCATATCTTTTCTTGTCGGTATACATCTTCATTCTTTGTTGTGCTTGGTCCAAATGCATTTTTAGTTCATCCTACGTTGAATTTCTTTCTTGCATCATGTAAACTATTAGTAACTTAATAATTGTAATTAACTTGTACAATGAAAGTTAAAAAAGAGAGGCATAGTCTTAATGATAAAATCAAATCAATATATATATATATATATATATATATATTTTATTTTTCTATGCTTTATTTTTTAAAGAATTTGTTACACAAACATGTAAGACTATAGATACTTTATAGAAAAAGTTACTAAAACAAAATTATTATTTTTTGTGATATTTTGGACTAATAATTTGATTTATAGTTCAACCTCTAAAGATTAAACACTAAAATTTAATGAGAGAAGATGAAATATATACGACAAAGGGGGGTTAGCTTAGCACCCAATTGCATTATAGGACTATACCTACCGTATAGATAAGATGAAAATGTAGTTAAACTCAACTCACTGTAATATTTGGAATATTGTAACTCAATGGAGATATTTTGATTATGAAACTTGAAGCATAATACAATAAAAAATAGTTAAATAAGGTTAAGGTTGTGTTTGGTTGGACCAATTTGGAGGAATTTACTATTTAAGAGGCTCCATGGGAACATCTATAGATTCCGCTATTGGGGATGTCAGGCATGGGAATTTGGGCGGATGAAGACTGTTTGGTTGACCTAATTTGAGAGGATGAATTAGGGGAGATTTGAAAGATGGGATCTTCTTCATGTGAAGAGATTTGAAAAGATGAAATTTGAAATTACAAAATAGCTCTTGTAAATGAGGTGAAAATTACAAATAACCTTATAAATAGGTGATGACTTTGAAATAGAATAAATGTTGAAGAGTATTTTGAAGTATTGGTACATAACTAAAACAAAAGGTATTTAAAAAAAATATAAAATATAATTTTTATTTTTACTAATAATTATTTTAGTCAATTTAAGTAGACTATTTATATATCTTTTATTATAACTTATTAATATTTTTATAAAAATAAAATAAGAATTCAAAAAATTCGTATTTAATCTTTTAAAAATATAGTAAAAAAAACATTTAACTTTTCAAGTAAGAGAATTAATAAAAGGATAAATTTAAAAAAACATTTACAATTATTATTAATATGTTTCAGTATCCAAGAAATACAAATTACAAACTATTTTTATTTAGACTAATAATTTTAAAAGTTTCAATTTAAGTAAAATATAAAAATAATTTATACTTACAAAAACAGCAGTAAATTTCAACAAAAAAAAGTACTTTAGATGGTAGGAATTTTTTTTTACAAATTTCAATTAATTATGATTTAGATTAAATTGTATATTTTATAGAATAATAAATTTGTGATTTTATTACATTATTTAGGATTTATGTTTAATTTTAAATAAGTTAGAAGATATGTTTTAAATAATTTTAGTAATATTTTATATTAAAATCAATTTAATTCAATTTATTTTAATTTTTTATCATCTTATTTCATAAGGGTTAATTAATAATTGCAAAAATATATGAATTAAAAAAATAAAAACAAATATATATCATCTATCAAATTATTCTCAAACTTTCGTAACCAATTTTTTCAAATTCTTTCAAATTTTACCATCTATTCATTAATCTAAATAATCATTTCATCCACATAGAATCAACTCAAATCTACTTCTCCAACCAAATAAAATCTAAGTAAAAAGGTTAGAGCGTTGTTAAAATCTAAATATAACAAATGTTAAATGTACAAAATTGGGAATTTTATGAGATACCATTAGGATTACAAATGATGTATAAGAAAAGGTAGATTATCCGTTTTCAAAGGCAAAAGAAGACGATGAAGAAGTTAGAAAAAATTGCCAAAGATATTTAGAAGATAGTAATTAAATCTCTCAAGGTTAATTAGATGCACATTCGCCTAAGGGATAAAAAAGAATCAAGTGAAATAAACTTGTGAAATCCTCTCAAACAGGTAAACTAAACATATAGCTTTGAAGGTACCAGACTTGCAATAGGTAAAGAAAATGCCAGTGATTCATGAGATGGAAATGATAAACCCTAAACCCTGAACTTCTTCCATAATCTTTGAATTCACAGAAAAGTCTTGAATTCAAACGGTGTGGCTCTCCAAGATGAATAGCTATGTACATTCTCACGTGCCTCTCTCCTCATTCTCCTTCCCTCCCAATGGAAACCCTTCTTTTTCATTCCCAGTAAGTGTATTTGCTTTGCTATGCTCGCTCTCCTCTATTTCTACGTCTTTTCTGACTCTATGCTGGTGCAGCCTTTTCTTTGGAACCGAACGGCATTTGGGGTTCGTAAAGCCCCGCGCTTTGTGGTGAGGGCAGGCCCCAAGAAGATATTGTTTGGCAAGGAGTGCAGAGAGGCCATGCAAGCTGGGATTGATAAACTCGCCGATGCTGTCTCTCTTACCGTTGGACCCAAAGGTATTTCTTCTATATCATTATTCACTGCAGTGACCAATTGGGTCGGTTACATCACTGTTTTGGCGTTTTCAATTTGTTGCACTGCTTAATTACTATCCTATTCAGCTGCTTTCTCTGCCTGAGCAATGGCCAATACCTAGAATCTATGCTGGCTACTGATTAAGGATGTTAGGGTCAGCATTTGTGAATCTGGTTTTTGATGAAGTTGGTTTTTTGTTAAAATTGTTTTAAAGTGAAGAGATTTATGTTTGGGTGATTTTATTTTAGTAAAACTCGGTATAATTTTTTTATCCAACGCAAAAAGCTATTCACAATCGACTTTAGACCCGAGAAATTAATTTCCCAATAAGGGACTTAACTAGTGAATATGTTTGAATTGATTTTCGCTTATTCAAAATTATGTTGAAATACGAGTTAATGTAATTTGACGTTTGTTGATTCATATGTTTGGTCTAAAATCGATTGAGGCGGGACAACTTGAGATAATTTTTGCGTCGGATGAAAAAATTTACTACTATCTTGCTTGCTTTTGAATCTCAATATTATGTGGTCATTTGGCTGAGTCTGGTCCAGTGATTGTTGACTGTTCTTGCTTATACTTCATTCCTAAATATGTAGGACGAAATGTTATTCTATCTGAATCTGGAAACCTTAAAGTGATTAATGATGGCGTTACAATTGCTCGATCCATTGAGCTTTCAGATGCAATTGAGAATGCAGGTGCCGTCCTAATTCAAGAGGTTGATCATGGTTGCTATTTTGCCACATGTTAAGTGGATAAAATTTGAAACGAAAGTAACCAGAGATGTATTTATGTTTTTAGTGTTCCTGCTTGTAGGTTGCTAGTAGAATGAACGATTTGGCTGGTGATGGTACTAGCACTGCAATTATTTTGGCTCGTGCCATGATTAAATCTGGACTATTAGCAGTTTCTTTTGGAGCAAATCCTGTTTCTTTGAAGAAGGGGATGGACAAGACTGTAAAGGAGTTGGTCAAGTTCTTGAAGGAGAGAAGTGTTCCTGTCGAAGGGAGGGAGCATATTAACGGTCTTTGCTTCTGCTTGTTTGAGTTTTGTCAAATAAGGGTTATCTTCACAAGAAAATATTGAAGATATTTTTTACTTCTCTTTTGCAGCTGTAGCATCAATTTCTGCTGGAAATGATGAGTATGTTGGCAACTTGATTGCTGATGCTATGGGGAAGATTGGTCCGGATGGGGTGATCTCTATTGAGTCCTCCTCAACATCTGAAACCTCTGTGATAATTGAAGAAGGGATGAAGGTATGGACAATGTTCAAATTGTGGGGTTTTAGGTGTAGAGGAAGCAGATTAAGAGAAAGTACACTTTGAATAATAATATGTTGATTACTGTAATGCATTACAACGTCATAATATGTTATTAAAATCTAGAGCACCAATTTTACTCCTAACTAATTAGGAAAGCAAATCACGAGATAGTGAAATATGGCAATCAATCTTAAGTGATAATGGGGAAAGGTGAAACTAATCTTAAAGGATAGTCTTGTATACTCTAAAAATAAGATATTTTTACATATTCTAACAGATTATATTATCTCTAAAAATAAGGTATTCTTCTTTCTACCCTATTACAGTTGTTTGTCCTTTATGTACAGATCGATAAGGGTTACATGTCTCCTCACTTCATTACAAACCAGGAGAAGTCCATTGTAGAGTTTGATTGGGCCAAAGTTTTGGTAACAGATCAAAAGATTTCGAGTGTCAAAGAAATTGTTCCATTGCTAGAAAAGGCTATGCAGTTGAGTGTTCCACTCTTAATTATTGCAGAGGATATCACGAGGCAAGTGCTGGAAACATTAGTAGTGAACAAAATGAAAGGATTACTAAGAGTTGCAGTTGTAAAATGTCCAGGATTTGGAGGTGGAAAGAAAGCTTTGTTACAAGATATTGCACTTATGACTGGTGAGTTCCTACAGGCTTTGATAAGCTTGGGTAGATCTGTCTGCCAACTTCCTCTAGCTAAGGTTATGCTTCCTATTTTTGAATTTTTCTCTTGAAAAGCCTATGCAATTTGTTTTAGTGTCAAACGATTTGAAAAGGAGAGGAATAATCTCAATCTTTTGTTGTGATAATCTCAATATACAAGGTTCCTATTTATACATCTATGACAGTAAATTCCTTCCTAGAATCATGGGATTCAATCTCATGAATCATGGATTTCAATCTTCCCTCGTTATGATAATTATACTAATTACCAATAATAGGGAATAAATAAGGAAACAAAATATTTTTTCATAATATTCTCAGCTTGTCAGTTAGATCTTGAAATTGTTTTGTAGGTAGTCCCTTAGTGTGAACATCTGCCAAGTAACTTCCCGATGGTACATATGTTGTCTTGAAGCCCGTTATCTAACTTCTCTTTAATGAAGCTTTGGTCCACCTCTATATGCTTCTTTCTACCATGTTGGACAGGATTATAAGTAATGCTCATAGCAAATTTGTTATCACAAAACAGTTTCTTGAGATTATTAAAAATGTTTCTTATCCAGAAGTGCTCACATATCACTTGGGCCATAGATCTATATTCAACTTATGAAATTGACCTTGCCACAACACTTTGTTTCTTACCCTTCCAAGTCAACAAATTTCCTGTCAAGAACATACAAAATCCTCCAAATGTACTGACTCCACTACAAAGGTTGCTTGTTTGAGCCTTGTCTGATCTAGGCACATGGGCTACATGCACCAATATTGGTGGTGGCAACTCCGCTGGTGATGCAATTGTCAAACATTGTGATTTCTAGTGTGGGGTGCACATTTGTTACCCACCACTGGCCTCAAAGGGTGACAACAATGGTGGATAGTGGCAACAGCAGTGGACAACGAGGGTGGGGATTGTTTATGTGGTAGCATATACAAGGTTTCAAGAATTAGGAGCTGTGATATCATCTTAGAAAATAAACTTTAAACATAGCTCAACCTCACTTTCAAGGTGAGGTTTGCATTTATTTGTATACTATAATTTAGTTGTATCTTTAGACAATGTGAGATCTCCAACAAATTATTATTATTAAAGACTTGAGTTGAGTTACTTATATTCTGTGAGATGATGTTAAATTTTGGAGTTCTTTTTTGTGCGTTGCATGTGACTCTATCTGTATGAGGATACTTTGAGATTTAGTTTTTTTTTAGTTTTTCTTAAATAGACCCAGGATGTGTTTTTTTGTTCTGATATCTTAAAGGAGTCTTCTGTCCAGCCTCATTTAGTCAACAACACTTTTCCTGTTCTGGTTGTTTGATCTCATGTTATTAACACCACAGGTGCTGATTTTCTTTCTGGAGACTTGGGTCTCACACTTGATGGTGCAACATCAGACCAGCTTGGCACTGCACTAAAAGTGACAATAACCAGCAATGCGACAACTATCATTGCTGATCCTAGTACTAAGGCTGAAATTCAGGCCAGAATTTCACAGATAAAGAAAGATATTAGTGAAACAAATAATGCAAACCTGTCAAGAAAGCTCTCAGAGAGAATTGCGAAACTCTTGGGTGGTGTAGCTGTTATAAAGGTATCTAATTCAATAAACATGTCATGGCCTGTCTGTGTTCTGCTCACTCCGTTCTTTACTTTGTTAATGTTTCTTTAGTTCCCTTACTCTATCTTATTTTATATACTATTGGATTTTATTGATCATTGCATTATTCGCCCTGTATTTCAGCTTGCTTTGTGCTTGTAACTTAAAAAATAGAACAATGGCAATTTGTCACCTATTAGCCTTCTTGATATGTTTCCTTCAGAAGAGGGATCCTATATAATTTTTTTTCTTATATATCATTCATTTTGTATTTATCTTAACTAGTATATCATCTATTTGATACTTGTCCTCTCCGCAACTGGTTTTTTTTCAACTTTAAAATATATTTTTTTTGTAAGTTAAATCAAATATTACAATCATATCTTATATTATTTCAATTCAATTAACCAAGAATTCACTTCACAAACAGTTTCTGCATAACTTTCACAATACTTTTGTTTTAGGGTTAGCCTTGACACATCAATAAAGTTGGTGGCTTGTGACTTGGAACATATTTAACTTCTTGAAACCGACTCTGTATGTGGTAGGAGCCACGTGCATTGGGTTGTCATTTTATTCATAATACTTTTTATGAGGATTTCAGAAAATAAAAAATATTAGTAAAAACAGATTTGAATTGATTTTACATTAACATTTTTTTTTTTTTATTCTCAAGTGTTCATTACATAATGCAATAACCAATTGTGTAGGTAGGTGCACATACAGAGCTAGAACTTGAAGATAGAAAACTGAGAATTGAGGATGCAAAGAATGCAACATTTGCTGCCATAAGTGAGGGCATTGTTCCTGGAGGGGGTGCCACATATGTCCACCTGTTGGACTTAATACCAACAATAAAGAACTCCATGGAAGATCTAGATGAGCAAATTGGTGCTGATATCGTAGCAAAAGTATGGCTACCTTTATTTACTGAACTGTTTCTCTGTCTTACTTATATTTCTTCTCATTGATTTTACATTGTAGTGAATCCTCTTGATTATTTGGATGTAAAATGTTTCTTTCCACGAAAAAGAGATCAACTTCAAATTAGTTGACTAATGAGATTTGTATCTTTTGAAATCGAGGAGATTTGTGGGCATTCTTTTCTTAATTTCTTGTTTGGATTGTAGTTGAAAGAAAAGCTTTTCGCTTCAACAAATACACCTCATTATTTTAGGAGGAACGTTCACTTTTCTGGAAAAAGAGCACTAGCTAGACAGTGCGTATTAGGATTTGCACCATGGTTTCTAACATTTTGCCTATACTTTCTTTGACGAGTCTTAGCCACTTCGAGGAACATACACTTGAATTATAGGGAGCATATTGGTTTGCAAGGTTAACATAAAAAGCAAAAATTTAACTCTAGAGGAGGGTATTGATTATATTTATATGCCTTAACTATTAAAAATATGTAGTAGTAGTAGTAGTAATGTTTCTACACATATTATAACTACCACTCGAGCAAATACTCACATAAAAAATGTTTACTATTTGTCTTTTTAAAAACAGGCAACATCCTTATGAATTTGTCTGAAAGGCTTTAACATGTGGTCACACATGATCGTTGCAGGCACTCGTTGAACCTGCAAAATCAATTGCAACAAATGCAGGAATTGATGGAGACATTGTTGTCCAAAAGACTAGAACACACGATTGGAGAACCGGATATAATGCAATGACAGGCATATATGAAGATCTTCTGAATGCTGGAGTGGCAGATCCTAGTCGTGTAGCAAGATGCGCTCTTCAAAGTGCCGTTTCTGTTGCTGGTGTGGTTCTAACTACTCAAGCAATATTGGTGGATAAAGTAAAGAAACCCAAGCCACCTGTGCCCTTGGTCCCTGGCATAACTCCCTAAGATGGACAAAACAATTACAATTTTGCAAAGTTAAGCCTTTTCCGTACCATTGGTTGAGTCCAAGCTTGGTTGGTTAATACTCCAACTGGGGCAACAATAGGAAAGTCAGATGTTCATGCTGCTATGAAACCCATGTACCATGAAGCGATTGGAACAATTGTACAACTGGTGAAGTTCAAGTACATTCCACAGGGAATTGATTAGAGTTCTGTTGGGTTTCTTTCTCCATTTACCTATTAACTTTTTGACACCATAGTTTTGTTCTAGAAAAATGGTAATACGATTTTGTCAAGATATTGTTGTAACACCATAATTGATGGAGAAACTTAGGGAAGGGTAGTGCGTAACATAAATCAAATGAGTTTCAGACGAATGTTGATGTATTAGTAAATTGTCTTTTCAATTAATTTTATTGGACGAGTAGGTACACCCGCCAATAGATCAGATGTTGAACGTGGACTCGTGGTTTTGTTGTTTAGTTACGGGAATGTCAATGTCAAGTATCAAATCAAATCAAAAACCCTCCTCAAGTTCACAGGTCTCTTTCTTCTCCTCCTAATTCATATTTTGGACTTATTTACATCTCTGTCTTTAGTATAAAATTTAATAATGAAAAAATAAATTTAAAAGAAATTTATCAAATTTGTAAAATAGTCAAATTTATTCTTTTATATTTTTTTTTCCGCATTCGTATACTTTAGAGAATGATTCAGTCCAATACAGTTGACTTTACTGCATATAAAATTAGCTTTGATGACTTTCACTATACAATTAAAGTATAATTACAACTAGTAACCCTAAACCGTTCTTTACTTTTCCAAACCTAACTTATTATTCAACATTTGACCAACTTTGTCTTAACCAAACTAAAACACTACTAATCACACTGAATTACTTGTAATTTTATTTTATTGATTTTGTTGGCAATCTATATATATGACAAAACCCTTTTGTTTCAACTTTCAACTACTTCTGTTAACTGCCCTTCTTCTTTTAGCCAACTCATTAATGAGCCATTATAGTGAATGTATTAAAATGGTGGGTTCCTTGCTTATGATTGATCAACTACTACCCTTTGTGTGTGTTAGTAAATACTAGTAAGTAGTCCTTTGAATTATTAAAAATAAGTTAGAATGATGATTTTTTTAAACAGTGTCCTAAAGAATTCAAAGTGAATTTTTTTTATTAGAATATATATTAAAATGCATTGGAAATCAATTCGATATTTGGTTATTAGACAAATTTCATTGAAAGCTTTCTATTTTGTATTCCTAGTATATTTGGTTAACATAAGTAAAACATAATGATACTAACAGGTACGGTGCATAGTGACCTACTTAGAATGGGTAAAATTATTTACGCCTCAAATTCTTGTAACAAGCTATACATAAAAAAAAGAAAAAGGAAGAAAAGTAATTAATACAATACGGTTTTGATGGAGAGAGATGAAAAAAATGAATAAATAAGGATTGTTATAAACATGAAAAGCTTTAACATGCAATATGTATTTTTAAATTCCTATTACATATTTTTTTTATAAAAATGCGAATATTTTAAAAGTTGTAATTGATCCAAGTGGTGTGCTTAAACCTAATTAGGTTAAGTTATTTTTATTTATATTTACTTAAATGAAATATTGTACGTCAATTATAACTAGCCTTTTAATTGAAAAATAAAAAATACAATATTATGTTGGTAATAGTGGAATTAGATTTTTATCTCTTAGATCATATTTCACGTTCAAGTATTGTAAATAAAAAATAATAATTACGAGATGAAATTTCACTAAAATTATTCAATTAGATTTTCAAGGCTTCAACTTTGATGTATTAAATGGACTTAGAACAAATGATACATCTTCTTATTTTATTTTATTTTAAAATAAATTTGAATGTTTTTTTCTTCTTTAGGACTATGTCTAGATAATTATCTTTTTTTTTTCGTCAAGCAAGCAAACAAAGTATATAATTAGGTAAAGATGTATTAAACACATCATGCTGAGAGGACACGAAAATATACAACATAAAAAGGTGATTATATTATAGTTATGTATCATGTAAATAAATATTAAATAACCATCTATACCAAACACAAATTGAAAAGCAAAATACATTACCTTTTTGTAGCATGGTAAATTGAAGTGTCCGTTGCTTTCTTTGATTCTTTTCTTATTAAGTTCATCTTTAAGAATATCTTAATCTCTTGTTTACGTAATTTTAGATACTAACACGGCAATTAAGTCACGATAATAGATTTAATCTTTTGAAAAATAACTTAGAGAATTTAAAAGTGCAAAAAAGCTTATTTCAATAAAATAATTATCTTCTAGCAAAAAATTTTTTAGTTTAATTTATTTAAATGCTGAGAACTTAGCATTAAAAAAATGAATTGGATCAATCAGCTTACTCGATAACATGTATGGTGACAGGTCTAACAATTCTAACAAACTGCGACATCTCAGAATATGTGAAAATCAATAAAAGCTCAAAAAATGTGTAAACGAGTACTATCAATGAGAAATGGGCACAGGCAATTAATTTGAAGTTGTCTTTTTTTTTTTTTTTCAGTTAACTTATACAGTAGAATGAGATTTTCTTAAAAAAAATTGTTAGACCAAAAGAATTTAAATGACTTCAAAGCGTGTAACAATGTCACTTTCCTAAAACAGTCTGGAGAGAAATTTTTTGATCATTCATTTTCTTTGAGTTGTTCTCATATAATATATAACAAACCGTCTTTTTTTAATTGAATAAGCCCTTCTAACTATATAAAAAATTATTTAAGACTTCATGAGTTTTAGTACTAAAATTATTTAAGATCTCTCTTCACATATTTTTAATATTAGAATTATGTATGATGGAAATTATAAAAATTAAAGATTTCAATAAATATAAAACTCCATATGTATTAAAAGGAGAGACGAAGAAGAGTTACCAATTTAAAATGAACTGCAATCCAATATTAGTGTTTCTTCATTTCGTAATGAATACAGTGGAGGTGACTTTTATCTTTCTTGTTTCGTTGTGATGGACGTCATCCGGCAGTTTCTGGGCGATTCCATCCCTGTCCTTGTTCTGGTGGTCTATTTCTTGTGGTTAAGCCGATTCTGACCTCCCCTAATGATGTGTTTTCTTCGCTACTGGTGGTAGGCTTTAGAATTTGGAGTCGGGCTGCCTCCCTTCGGACAACAGCATAGGCGGACTCTACTGAAAGGGTCTTCTCTTGCATCAAAAGATCTCTTCTTATGACTTCAAATTTTTCATCTATCCCTATTAGCAACTGTCTCTGTTCTTGTTTAATTTTGTTGAAGGTTGCAATATCATCTGAGCATTTCATAGGGTTCGGTTGCTTTCTGTCAATCGCCATCCATATAGCTTGTAATTTGTTCCAGAAATCCTCTAAGG
>Ga0099825_1001410_pt1 | contig 30632 bp, 13 predicted proteins | sample SiratroredBW_FD_76838 | JGI IMG/M metagenome (GOLD analysis project Ga0099825, IMG submission 76838) | Root nodule microbial communities of legume samples collected from California, USA - Siratro red BW | ecosystem: Host-associated > Plants > Roots > Nodule | place: USA: California | collected...
ATATATATATATATATATATATATATATATAAAAAAATATATATATATATATATATATATATATATATATATATATATATATATATATATATATATATATATATTTTGTTTATCTGTGTACAAAAGTCAACCTAACATATTTAATATATATTTAATATATATGGTTTATCAATAAACTTTAGCAATGGACCACCTATTATTATGGCAACAACTCTAGCTATTAAATAATATATTAATAATAGACTAAAATTACTTAATTTTGAAAAACGGAACAATCGAATATGCCGCTAAAATTTTACAAAAACGAATTTAAATATAAAATAAAATAGATAATACTTAGATTACTTGCAATTGAATATTTTTATTTTTTTTATAGATTTAATTTGTTTAAAATAATTCAAATATTTTATATTTTAATTTCCTTAGATAAAGTAATTCAATTTATATTAATGAGTGATTTTTTAAATTAAAATCTTAATACTAAATATTACTAAAATAATTATTAATTTTAAATATTAAATATTTCAAAAAGGTTTAAGTATTTAATAATTCGAACATAATTTTAAATATTTAATAAATAAAAAACAATATTAAGTATTTTTACTCATTGCTATTTTGAAAATAAATAAATAATGGGTAGAAACCAATTAACAATGTGCTCTAAGAACGAAGAGTGATAAAATAAATTAGCAGAACAGGGATGAAGAGTTGTGAATAGTGTGGAACCACATGAAAAAATAATTAAAATTCATTAACTTTTAGGAAAATTTGAAATTACACTATTTTGAATTGCTGAAATATTTGATAACAGTTTCAAATTAAATTTTTAAACATCTTATCCAAACAATTTAAAAGATATGGCCACGGATCAAGACGAATTGGGTAAAATCAAAGTTAAGAAAATAAAACTTCCCTTCTAAACTTAAAAAAAAGAAAAAAACATTCTGTTAAGTGACAGGAATAAGATCAATAACATTGGTCACGATGCTTCGCCAATGAGAAATAAGAAAATAATACAAAGAGAACTTTTTAAATTCTCATTTAATTGAGTACTTAACTAAATAATTTTTTTGTCTAAAGTATTAAAATGTACAAAAATATGTTTATACTTTATAGGACTGAATTAATACAAAATTTTTCTACAAAGTTTATAATAGTTTTATACCCAAAACATAATTGACCTTAAATTTATTTACAAATACATTGAATGAAAAGTAAATAAAAAAGCAAATTCAACTAAGAAAATATATATTTTGACAATCATCTTTTTGAGTAAATAACTATTTCACAAATTATTTACATAATAAAATATTAAATTGAAATGTAATTTAAATCATGTAATAAAATATGTAGTTAGTTATATAAAATAAGATGGTGGTTAATGTATCATCATGCTTCCGTCAAAAACAATAAACCCGGAATTAGCGCATTTCTTCTTTCAGACCAAAACGCGTTTCACTCGTTTTCCCACTCATCTCCGCAAACATGTTGAATATAATATCGCAAATTTTATGCCACTAGCTTTTCATGAACTTATTTTATTGACAAGACAACCATTAAATTATAAATATAAATGGAAATATCACATTTTTTTAAGAAATTTTATTCAAAATATTTTTTTATTAATTCCATCATTAAAATGTCTATATTATCTTAACGATTGTATATATAAAATTTAGTGACATGTTAATTGATATAAATGGTAGTAATTTGTCCTTCAGATTATAAATATCGGAATTTTATTAATAATTATAATGTCGTAAATAATGCACCAAGAAAAAAATAGTATAAATTAAGTATTTATAGATATATTATTAACAAAATTGTAATTTTGATAAGTTGTCATTTTCTATTTTGATCCTTTATGCCGTTGTAACCTTCTCATTTTTAAAAGCCAACTATTCTGATTTAGTTTCAATTTTGTATACTTTTTATTTCGTTTATTTCAATTAATTTTAAATTTTATAACTATAAGTAATTTTATAAAAGAATTAACAATTAAATTGGTATTTTTTTAAATTAATAATTCGTATTTCAAATCTCTCGCTATATAACATTTTATAATATAGATGTTAAAAGTAGACAAGGCAGAAAATTTCCATTATCTTAGCATTTCTTTTGTAATAACAAAATAAAAAAAAAGTGTATCTGCACCAGATTCATTCTCAATTTAATATATCTCTTTCTATTAAAAAAGTGACAGAAAGAAAAAGTTGGATTCAGTCTAGATTCAAATACAATAAACAATATTTAATTTTGTAAAAAAAAATTAGTTAAATTTATTTAATTTTATAAAAAAATTTAGTAAAATGATAATCAAAATTGAATGTATATATTTTCAAAATAATTACATTTATTATATTTTAGAAAATTAAATATTACTTTTTTTCTTATATTTGAGAAAAATATATATAAAATGACATGAGAGATTAGAAATACAAAAACACCGAAGCAGTGTAACATGGTCCAAGAGGTACAACGCCAAACAAACAAACAAAGCAGAAGACTCATGTATATCTACCAAACTGTCTTTGCGGTTCATCAACCTCAACTGACCAGGTAAACTTCAAGGTTTGTCTAATCTCGTACTCTTTCTTTATGCTTCATTCTTTAACTTCTCTCTCTCTCTCTCTCTTCTAGCCACCTTGACCTCTAATTTGTTCACCTTCATGTACGGTTTTTGTAGTTTCTGATTTTGATTTGTGCTCTTTTAAGTCTATTTTTATTTTCTTTCAAAAGGGTGTCCTTGAAGTTGTATAAAGTTCGATTCTTTGTTCTTTTCACTAACTTGGGTATTCAACTGTTCAAACTATTCATTGCATTCTGCTATTTTTTTGTAGTTTTATGGCTTTCCCCCTTTTTGGTGACTTTTATTGTTAATACCAATCATTATCTACTAATTTTTTTTTTTATTTTGTCTGAAAAGTGAAAATATTTTCTTTTTGTTTTCCGGTCCAAGCTAACTCTCATTTTAGTTGGATGAGGATGAATCTTTGGATTTGTTGATTATTGTAACAAAATTTTGGTTCAGTACTTGGGGTTTGACTTTGATGCTCACTCAGAAGGAATTGAAGTTCATATTCAGATCTTGTGTCTTGTGTTTGCAGATGATGTAGGTTTTTAGATCCGAGTGATGAAAGTTGGATATTTGTTAGCTGTAGCACAAATTTTTTCAGTGTGAAGCAATATGGGGAACACATGTACTGGTCCTAGCATTTCAAAAAATGGTTTTGTTCAATCAGTTTCTGCAGCAATTTGGCGGTCTCAATTGCCTGATGAATCAGTGTCTAATAGAGAATCTGTAAAAGAGGAAGCAACCAGTGTGCCTGAATCACCTTTGCCTGTCCAAAACAAACCTCCTGAGCAGATAACTATGCCGAAACCTGAAGCCAAACAAGAGGCAAAATCAGAAATAGAAGCAGCACAGGAACAAGAGAAGAAGAAGCACAAGAAACGTGGTTCTGTGAAGAGAGTTTCCAGTGCAGGGCTTCGAGTTGACTCTGTGTTGCAAAGAGAGACTGATAATTTCAAGGAGTTCTTCACTCTTGGGAAAAAACTTGGACAGGGTCAGTTTGGGACAACTTTCTTGTGTGTGGAGAAGGCAACAGGACATGAGTATGCTTGCAAATCTATTGCAAAGAGGAAGCTTGTGACAGATGATGATGTTGAGGATGTGAGAAGAGAAATTCAGATAATGCACCACTTGGCTGGGCACCCTAATGTTATATCCATCAAAGGTGCATATGAGGATGCTGTGGCTGTTCATGTTGTGATGGAATTGTGTGCAGGTGGAGAGCTTTTTGATAGGATTATTCAGCGCGGGCATTATACTGAAAGACAGGCAGCTGAACTTATAAGGACTATAGTGGGGGTTGTGGAAGCTTGCCATTCTCTTGGTGTGATGCACAGAGACCTTAAACCTGAGAATTTTCTCTTTGTCAATCAGCTAGAAGATTCACTTCTGAAAACTATTGACTTTGGATTGTCTGTGTTCTTTAAGCCAGGTATTTTCAGATGGTCTTGCTTATAATGTGATTAAATAAATCCTTTTGTTAATGTTGGTCTTTAAGGTTGATTTTAAGCAACTAAAAGTAAAACGGTTTTACTAAGAAAGAAAACGTTTATTGTATAAAAATTATAAAGTGCAATAAATGTTTTATTTCAATAAAACATTTATTTTATCAGAAGCCAAGTTTAGTTTTTGTCATTTTAGTCTTACTGTGAACCTGCATGGTGTATGATCTGAAGAAGAGTATGGATATATACTTACTAGCATAGTCAGATTGAGATGGAATGAAATATGAAGATTCAAACTGATATGGTTAGGTTGTAATGAATTGTAACGTTTAAAGACTTAATTTATTAAACTAAAAAGTTGAGACGTCAAATTGAGAAAAAAAAAAAAAATACCTTTTGAAGTCCAAAATGGATAAATTTTTATTTGAGCACTTACACTCAGACAGGACTGGAGCACGAGTGGATGGAGATATCATTGGAGCTGAATTTGATCTGCAGGATTTTTGATTATTTTGAATTTCTTGATTCTGAACATTTTACATGCAATTTTTCATAAATCTGGATTAATATTTTAAGGTGCTTGGCATTTGCCGATATGCAATGTGTTGCTGTTGCTTGCGTATGAACTTGTTAACTTCATTTCTCTGACAAGCACGTGGTCTAGTTGCCCTATTCCTCTGTTGAAAATCACATTCCTCACTCCATTATTTTCCAAATGATCCTTTATTTCATGTGTCTCCCTTCCCTTGGTGTTTGGCTATTCATATTTTTTTCATAATGTATCTCTAGGTTTAGATAAACTTTCTACAAAGGCTATTAATGTATTTTTCTGGGTTATTCTCGGTGTCGGATAGGATACAAATGCTATTCTCCAAGTACAAAAAGGAATTATACATCTACTGATGTCACCTTCTTTGAGAACACCCCTTTTATCTTGTCTTCCATGGAAACTACTGTTTCCATCAAATAGGTTCTTCCCATCCCATCCTTCGGTTGAATTATATGAATCATGAGCCTGTTTGTTATTTTAACTGAATCTTTGTACAAGTTGAAGATGTAATTTGATTCCCTGGAGAAAAACTGATGATATTTCACTTCCAGGTGATATCTTTTCTGATGTGGTGGGCAGCCCATACTATGTTGCCCCTGAAGTATTGCGAAAGCGTTATGGTCCCGAGGCAGATGTGTGGAGTGCTGGTGTTATCCTTTACATTCTTTTGAGTGGAGTACCTCCATTTTGGGCTGGTGAGATCTTTTATTTGGACACAATAATTATGATCTCCTTTCTTATACATTTATGCCACTATATTTGTCTGATTATTAATTTTCTCCTCCTTTGGTTGTGCAGAAAACGAACAAGGAATATTTGAACAGGTTCTGCGTGGTGATCTTGATTTTTCTTCTGATCCCTGGCCTAACATTTCTGAAAGTGCAAAAGATTTAGTACGAAAAATGCTTGTTCGTGACCCTAGAAGGAGGTTGACTGCGCATCAAGTATTATGTAAGTAATTTTACTAATTGATAATTCAGTCATGAGCTTGACATTACTTTAGTCTTTACTAAGATGTGGGAATTAGTTGAACAATAATGATGTTAAATTTTGTTGTTTGGCAAGAACTTCTTATAGTTTGGCAAAAACCATCATTCTATAGCTATTGAAACCCCTCTACCAGATATTTGCCGGGGAAAAATGGCTATGTACGAACCTTTACCTTAAATGGCTTTTAGCATACAAGTCTTGTATCCTTTTGAAATTAAGTGTTGGTATTCCAGAAGGGCTAACTATGAAAATATTTATTTGTCTGATAAACTAACATCCCAAATGAAGCATAGACAGCTTCCGTGTTCGAAGTATAGTGTCTCTGTGTCAGATACGTTTCCAACACCTCACAACACTAAGTCAATCAGGTTTCTAATTAAAAAGTATTTTGTTGGCTTGGATACTTAAGTCTATACAGCTACAGCTTAGACACTTGAGCCAACACTTCCAAATGGATGAACACAGACTATTATTTTTTACAAATTATTCATTTTTAAACTTGTGTAAAGCAGCTTAAAGTAATTCTCACCTACGAGGCTTGTTCTCATACGAAATAGAAGGTTGGTTTAAAAAGGTGAATATAGTATCAATTTAGATATTTATTATGCTACTTAAATTTAATTTCAGTAGTCTCTGCGTATTCTGTGTCTCATTATTCTATATTTTAGACATTAACTATGTAAAAGTGTCAGTCCGTGTTAGAGTTCGTGCCTCACAGTCTCAAATCATGTTCTTGACATGACATATGCTAACTTATTTTGCCACTGGATCTTTAATTTACCACTAAACATTTTTTATCGTCTGCTAGAAGTTGGAAGAAACAATAAAGAAAGTATAGGGTGTGAATAGTGCTTTCTAATTGTTTGAAATAAATAATAGATCAAGTGCTCATTTTAACGTGAGGATACAACATGAAGGGAATTAGAGTAATTACTAATTATGGGTTGTATGCTCTTTTTGTATCACAAGATTGATGTTACTTATCCTTTGTGTTAGAGAAAGTATAGTAGTTCTTCTGTGCTATGAGGATTAATCTTTTCTATGCTATAGGAGCGCCCAAGCCAGTTACTTTGGACATAAATTTTACAATCATCATTACCAAATTTGAAATATGGCATTCCAAACTCAATTTTCTTTCTTACATATGTTTAATTGCCTGTAGGTCATCCTTGGATTCAAGTTGATGGTGTAGCTCCTGACAAGCCACTTGATTCTGCTGTATTAAGTCGCTTGAAGCAATTTTCTGCTATGAACAAGCTCAAGAAAATGGCTCTTATAGTAAGTCTCTGGATGTGGAAGCCTAAAAGTCACGTGTTATGTGATTTGGACTTACAGATACATAAAATTGACACACGTGTTGTGTGATTTGAACTTATAGATAACATTGACTATGGAGATACTTACACTATGTGTGTTGGATTGGAAGTCTTTAGTTATGAATTTCTGACCACAAGATGAAAATGAGATGTTACAATGTGCACCTTTTCATTTAACCATCGTTTTTATTTATTTATTTTTTTCAGATTATTGCTGAGAGCTTATCAGAAGAAGAAATTGCTGGCTTAAAAGAGATGTTCAAGATGATAGATGCAGACAACAGTGGTCAAATCACCTTTGAAGAACTTAAAGCTGGTTTGAAAAGAGTGGGTGCTAATCTTAATGAGTCTGAAATTTATGATCTAATGCAAGCGGTAAGTGCTTTTAAGCTTATTTTATAAAATTAAAAGAAACAAGGGATATTACATAGATTATGGTGCACGAAATAAATGAGAAGTGAATATCTTTTGCATTGGTTAAGGTTTCTGTAATTTAAGTGGCCTTAGTTTTTACCATACATTTTGGCTGTCTATGACATGAATTTTTTCACACCCTTAAATATTTAGATATCACATCAAATAAGTTAAAGGAAAGGGCTGATCACAATATAGTAATTAATGATTCTTCATTTAATCTTGATATTGCAAGTCCGAAGTTTTAGTTTTAATCAAGACTGTTATTTGGTAGTCATTTCTGTTTCTTTGCTTTCAGTTCTAGTATTAAAATAACTTTGTTTGATATTTGAAATAAAAATTTACTATATTCAATAAAATATACCAGGTAGCTGATATAAAATCAAAGAAAAAAATTGAATAAAAATTGGATGATGAAGCATTATGATTAAGTCTCTTCTTTATCAAATATTCATTTAATAGGCTAACTCTAAGCTCTAACTTATTACCCTGCCTTGAAATTGTAGGCTGATATTGATAACAGTGGGACAATTGATTATGGCGAATTCCTTGCTGCAACATTACACCGCAACAAAATTGAAAGAGAAGATCATCTATTTGCAGCCTTTTCTTACTTTGATAAAGATGGAAGTGGCTATATTACTCAGGAAGAACTTCAACAGGCTTGTGATGAGTTTGGCATAAAAGATGTTCGTTTGGAAGAGATAATCAAGGAAATTGATGAAGATAATGTAAGTTATTTACAATTTCTATTGGTTCCTCTTCCATCCTTGTCACTCTATAGCAAATGATGAACTACTTGTCTTAGGTATCATTTCTAGTTAACCCCTCTAATTTCTTCAGCTCAATACTTCCCTTTGATTAAAAGGAACACCAATATTATAAAAAAAGGGTTAATGATGTTTTTAGTTCCTGATTTTTTCTTTCCAAATTTTACTTTTAGTCCAGCTTTTAAAATCAGTCATTTTTTGTCCTTGTATTTAGTTCCCAAAGCTAACACCTTTTTCCTCTTATACATTTACCAAAGTTTTGGGGGTATTTTAAAAAGATATAAAGATCATTAAATATTCTACACAAAGTATAAGAAACTGTACTAACTTTTATTGGCATGATGGAATTAATATTATAAAAAAGGAAAAAGAAACACTAATAACTTTTGTTGGTATGATGGAATCTAATTATCATTTCTGTGAAGAAACTTTTCCTTCATACCCCAAAAGGCTTGCATGTATAGTAGATTCATTACATCTCACAATGAATCTTATTTTCCTTGAGAGAATTGATTTGACTGAAAAAAGAAATCAAGGTGGCATCAAATCAATGAATTCATATCTGTTTCTAATTATTTTGGAGACCATGATACAGATGTTCCAGTTGTAAGTTTGTACTTTGAACCACCACACTAATGTTTTGTGCTGTATGTTCAATGTTTTGCTCAAAAGCTGAACACCCTTTAGCCAGAATGTGATGCTTATATAGAATGTACATAGTTATGATTAAGGTAAGCTATGTTTTTGTTATATGCAGGATGGACGCATAGATTACAATGAGTTTGTGGCTATGATGCAAAAAGGAAATCTTCCAGTGGTTGGTAAGAAGGGTTTAGAAAATAGCTTCAGCATTAAGTTCAGGGAGGCACTAAAATTGTAGTGTTCATTGCCAACATTGAGATTTTTTTGTTTTTTGTATTCCTTATTTCCATACACCCTTCCTTTTCTCTTTGAAGGTTCAAGATTTATGTTATGCAAGGGGATTTAGGTTGGCCTTTTTTTTCTATTTTGTTTGTGTCCAATTTAAATGGATTTTTGTAATTACGAGAATATATGAAAGAGGTATCTGGTGGAATGTTGCTGTTATAGCTAATTGAATTGATAGTCACATTTATTAACCCTTTTAAGGTTCTTTGGCAGAGATGAGTGAAGTAAAAAGAGTAATAGGAGTTGAAAAAAAAGCATATGAAAAGTGAAAGAAAAAGGCACTAATAAGTGTTATTCTTTTTTATTTTATTTTATTATCGTCAATCAAATAATCAAATATTATCTTCACTTGCTATTTTCAGACTTAAAAGAGGAGTTATGGTAAGCAACCAACATGATATGGTGATCCTGATTCGAGAAAGGAACAAACTACACAATAAATTTCATACGACAGATAATGCTTACTACGTAGAATAAGTAATAAATTATAATATATAATTATCTTATGTTTTCAGCTCACCCTTCTCTTGTTAAATGTCTTTTCTTTTGTGAAGAATATATATATATATATATATTTACTGTATGTATATTATTTTGAAATACTTTTAGTTTTCTAAACCCTATGTCGGGTTATACTACATATTATATTATATGTATATGTATATTATAATTATATTGTTGTTACATCACTTGTAGTAAAGTTGTCCTGTCATGGATAGTAGGTTGGGTGAAAAGATGTATTTGTTTATTTGTTTATAAAATGTACATCAACAAGACTCCACCCACATATTGTGATGTTAATTTTATAAATCACTTCTAAGTAGGCCTAATTTAGGTAATTAATTGAGACTAATTTAAAATTTTTAATATAATATATATGTATTCGTAAAAGTATTTTAATCATATATTAGATTATTCCAAATATCAATTAATATAATTAAATTTAAATTTTATAAAAAAATAGTTGATTCCACACTTAGTACAAAATAAATTTGTTTTTAAGTTATCACAAAACGAACTATATTAAACTTAAATATTGAAATTTTTATATATATGAATTCAGACAAAGAGTATAAGTGTTGCATATTTTCGCATAACGTGAAGAGGACTTACTATTTTCAATACTCAGAAACACTCATGTGCAGTCTCTCATCAACCAATAACATCTTTGGAATTTGAGTGATAGATGCATTGCTTTTGATTTTGGATCCCAACAAGGAAGAAAATAGTAGGAACTTATATGTTTGTTATACTAAGAACAATATAGTAACACTTACTCATTTATCAACCAACCCAAAAAATTCACACTTTATATTGCTTAAATCTATGCTAGTTTTCTGAACTCACATAATGAATCCTAATTCATATTATATATGTTGCCTAAATTTATGTTACTTCTCACTTGTAGAACTTACACAATGTATCGTAGTTCACATTGTGTAAATCTATATATGTTACTCTCAACTATAAGTCATATAAAAATTCTCTTGCATAATAATATTAGGATCAAAATATGAGTCAATATATTCAACCACTTATAAATTCCTTTGTTCATAATTCTAAAATTTTAAAATTACATACACATTTTTTCTTAACTTCTTAATACACCTTCTAAAAATAAATTGCAATAGAGTGATATTTCCCTCTATTTTATTTGTGGCCGACCTATACAATGATGTCTAGGGTCAAAAATATCAAACATGAGTTTCAGTTATTTGCAGCATTTAAAACAAAATTTAGTTTATAATGACTACAAAATTTTGCATTCTTCATTTTTTTCACTCTTCACGTTAGACTATTTCAACATGTTAGCAAGTTGGTTATTTCTTTATGCACCTTCAAGTCAAGGTTTCTTTTGTATTTCTATGGAGCTTTCTGCATTTTCATTTCCATAGAGTGTGTTAAAAGATAAAAATACATCACTTTAAATACATATATAAACTTCCATCAATGGTTGTTAGAAATTCAAAATCTTTATCTCCAATGTATTCTTTATGGAAAATAATGTCCAAAAGCAGAAGCTCAAGTGTAGGGTGGAGAGAAACACACCAATAGAGTTTTTTTTTTTTTTTTTTTTGAGCTTAAAAGAGTTATAAATCACAAATGACACAATAAACATTTTTAAGAAATGAGAAGTGTAAGAGAAAAATGAGGTGTAGAAAGGAATAGCATAGCAAGTAGACATGATAACAAATTTAACAGTAAGATAAACATGGATTATTGTTTAAGCATGTGGAAACATAAAAAGGTTGTGATTAAAGGTGATGCCATGCGATCAAACATTTGGGGGAAGAAAATCAAAGTCAATGGCTCCTCAAATCCTTCACAAGGCAGACCAACTTTTAGCAAAATTCTTTGTTCACTAAAGACAATCACTAGTGACTTTTAGAGACACCAAAGGGGTGAAATTTTCCCTCACAAGCATTATTCTAAGATCAAGAGCATGCATGTAAAAAGCAATGGGGGAGAAGGAAGAAAAAATGAAGTGTAAATGGCTCCTCAAATCATTGACAAGGTACATGACCAACTGCAGCACAATTTGTTAAGCCATCAGTAGCTTTTACACACAAGATTGAAGTGATATTTTTGCATAATTATCTGTGGTTAAATATTTTATAATTTATAAAGTTTAATATTTTACTTCCCTTTAAATATATATATATATATATATATATATATATATATGTATATAACTTTAATTGAAATTTTGACAGTTTTGTCTCTTATCATCAAGCAACAACATTTAATAATAATAATAATAATAATAATAATAATAATGTTAACATTGACTCGTATGCCGTGTAGAAGTTTGATAAGACCATGGTGGTGTGTAATTTTTTTTTTTACTAAATGGTGTGTCTAATCCTCATTTACTCATATAAATTGATAACATCAAACTAGTTAATGAGTAACTAAAAACAAAATTTATTAAAATTAGATTTGACTATGGAAACAATTAGGAATAATACCTATAAATTTTTTTCTATAAAAACTAAAAAAATAAAAAAAAAAGTTTAATAACCAAAATGAAAGCAAATCCTAATTTATAATGAATCAGATTTTATTTTAGTTTTTATAAGATTTTTATTTGATATATCATCTTAAGAAATAATTAATTTTAGTCAATATGATTATGTTACACTTTTTGTCTACATGAAAATCACAAAAAAAAAAAAGAACTAAAATAAAAACTAAAAAGACTTAAATGGGAGAAATCAAATAGCACTATTATCTCAACTATGACATCTTTAATAATATTTAATTAAATAATTTATTATCAAAACTTAACGTTGGTATTATTTAGTCCATATCTAATATTTCATTTATATCCATCAAAATTAACATAGTAAATATATAATTTTAAAAAAATAAATATCAACTATTTGATTACTATTGTTTATTTTTTTATAATCTATTAACATAATACGTAATTAGTTTCAGATGGTAAAAAATTAGATTATATCCAGTGAAACATAAAATATGTTTTCATAAAGATTGTGATACAATATCTTAATGTTTAATTTGCCTAATGTGTTCACTTTACTTGCCCTCATTATTCTGTACAATATAATTAGTGAATCCTTCAATTATAAATAAAAGTCATATTTTTGTGATTGAGCTCTGAAATCCCCAGCATCTTGGCCTCTATAAATGATGAAGAGGTTGAAGTTTCCCCCCACACTAAATCAAAGAGTGTCTTTGTTTGAAAAATGAAGATTCCATTTGCATGTGTGATTTGGTGGATGATGCTTATTAGTGGTTTTGTGGTTGAAGCAATGGTGCCAGTGGGAGCACCAGCAGCAGCCCCAGCAGCAGCCCCAGCAGCAGCAGAGTGTTGTAATGTGATGGAGCTGGTTCCATGTGCAGATGCCTTCACCACATTAAGTCCACCATCACCACTGTGCTGTGAGAGACTGAAAGAGCAAGCACCACCATGCATTTGCCAGTACATCAATGATCCTGCCCTTGGGGGTTTAATCAACACACCCAATGCCAAGATGGTTAGTGACAGTTGTGGCTCCCCTATGCCTAACAATTGCTAGGGCTATCAATAAATATTACTTTCTTATCCTAATCAATGGTGTATATAGTTGCTACTGCACTTTTCTCTTAGATCATCATTCATCTAAAGTTTTACTATTTAGAGACCAAAATGACTGTATAACTTATTTTAATTTTTCTTCTAATTGTTTTGAAATATTAAGCACACTCAACAAAGTGGTAGACGGTCCCCTGGATAGTCCCTAATAGCCCCACCTCCAACGCCATCGCCAAGAGAGACGAAAAATCATGATTCTATCAATAGCTAAATTGCATAAGACAAATATAAAACAAAGAAACCAACGTTAAGCCACCATTTTTCAATGCATAAGCAACCATATCCATTGGTGCACAATTCCTATATCCATTTTTTGAGGAGCTTTGTGCAATTGACCAAGTCTCACAACATAATTTTTATATTCCGTTTTATATTATTCTGAATAGGACAGTCCAGAATATAAAATATATTTTGAATTATATAATTTAAAATATATATATATTTTTTAATTTTGAATTATACATTTTAAAAAAGTTTAAAGTAAAAAATAATTTTATTATTTAAATTAATCAAAATATAATACAATTTTGTATTTATACAATCTAAAATATAACTAATAAAAAATTTTACTTTCAAATTCTGTAATTTACTATGTTTCCATTGAAATTTTTAAAAGACATTCTTAGTATGTTCGTAAGGATGGCGATGCAAGAAAAGACTACGGAGGTGCTGGAAGAAATGGCTAGAAAAGATCTAGAAAAGAATCGTAAAATAGCAAATACCAGTGTACCATTTTTGCACCCAACTTCCATGAACTTAGAGTTTAAAGGGCACAAGGGCAATTTTCGAAAGTCCTCCAACAAACAGCGTGGCTACTTAATGAAATGGAGCGGTTGTTGGGAGAAACTGAAAGCAAAAAAACATAGGAAAAGGGAAGTAGCCTTGAAGAATCTTCCTGGAAGTGTCATATTATAGTATCAGAAAAAAAATAGTGATAACAATACTACAATTACATCTGACATAAATAACTGATATATGTTGACATATATGATGCCTGATACAAAAAATGAATGACATGTCACTATACTAATATTACCACAGTTAATTTAAAGAAAAAAAAACAATGATTCGTTTGAAAGAAAAGTGAGTTAACAAACGTTCAAAGTATTAGGTCGAAATTAAAAAGATATCATAATGAGACAAAATATCTCTTAGTTTATATTTCCTTTCTTTTATTTCTTCTTCTATCAGTCTAATAGTCTTGAAATAAAAGATATTAGAATTATAAAATATATTTAAAAGTAAAACTCAAACTTAAAACGGTGACATGCACGTTTTACATAATTTTATTCTTGATGTTAGATCCAAAATTTGCATAAAATGGCAGGCATACTGAAAATTTTAGGTACAGGAAACAATGAACTATTTTCTGCTAGGAATTTGATCCTCCATTTTACCAGAAAAAAAATATTTCATCCCTAACTCGATTTCGTTTCTTGATTAAAATAAATATTTTTTACAATTCTCATTGAATTTCAATATAGCTATATAAAAAACATTGACTCGCAACAAATCGACTGCAATTAACATATATATAAAATAATAAAAAAGAAAATAGTTCGTGCGGAGAAAAAGAAATATTTCATGGACACAAATTAGAAGTGGCTACAGTTTCTTTACGAAACTAGAGTTTTCTAGCTTGTATCCAATCATATATCCTTACTCTGAACACAAACTATACCAACCACTTGACACCGCCCCATAGATGAGTTATACAAGATAACGTGATATTTCCTAAAAAGTAGTCCACTCACTCACAAGTAGCAATTCATGAGAATAAATCTTCAGGCAGACATGAAAATATCATATTCTTTTAGTTAACTTTCTGAAGGATTACAATTTTTTGCCTAAATTATATGAATATACAGCTCTGCTATGGAGATTTTTCTGAAGCAATCCAACTTAAAAGCCCCGTTTATTTATATTAACAGAAGGCGAGATTGGTTGGTGCAAACCAAAACACATAACACAAGGTGGAGAGGAAAACCCAGTGCAAATCAGTTTAATCAGAGGTAACAGAATGATGAACCGGGAAAAGTAAATTTTTCCTTTAACAAAAGAAGTACGGTAACAAAATCTAAGGTGAAGAAAGGCACAACAGAAAATTTACACGTTAGCCACTGCAGAAGCATTAGACATGTCCCCATCCTCTGGAAGCCTCACTAACTGAAGGAAATAAAAATTCCCCAATGGTGCAGTGGGCCAAAGAAAAGAGTTAACTATAACTATATTCCTATACCTTTTATACAAAATCCAGCCCCAAAATGTTATGTACCAAAATGGAAAGGGAACATCAAATCCAACCTCTGAACAACCAAATATTTGTTTGCTCAGTTTAAATCGCTATTGGAAGCTAAATCTCAGCTAAAAAAATTGTAGTTTCAGCAGACTACGATTGGTAGCTTCTCCACATTCCTTGTTACCTTCAGACCACTTCAAGTGCAGCTGACATACAAAATTGACTTATCAAGATGAAATATGTTTCTAAACATAAATCTTTATTGGCTTCTCGTATGGGTGACGATTCTGTAAAATTAATAAATAATGACATTAGCCTTCTGAAACCAGCAATAAAATTAATTCCAGTGACATTACAACCATCTATATCCACTTTTGCTGTTAACGTTTGGGGCCACATTGTTCGGTCCAAAGGTCTACCATGGAATCGTTGGAGGAAAGTTAAAAAGGATGACAATTTTTTATCAAGTAAATGCCTTTTATTTCAATTTTAAAATTCAAATTTCTACAACTGTAACAAATTTCCTCTCCATTTACCCATCATTGACCACGTATACCCATTTCATGATAAGGAGCACAAACCCACCAACCCCCATTCCTCGAAGAAAAATGAAGAGCTAGCTTCATGATAATATTATACCTGATTGGCTGCATTCAATCTTTTAGGAGTATTTTCAGTGTGTTCCAGTCCGAGGTACTGCTCCCACGCACCATATATATCCCTTCTCTGAACAATAAAAATAAACAAAATAACTTAATTTTGCACAAAAATAGCATTTTTTATGGATTCCATGGACAGCCACAAAATCTAACAATCATAACCAAAACGTAAAAATAACAGCGGACAGAAGATTGGCAGACCTGAAACCGAGTGGAAACAATATCTGAGTCTTGAAGGTACTCAGGACGACCAAATGACAAAAATGCAAATCTCCACTGAAAGGAATAAAGAAGAAATACATTAACCATTGTAGAGAAGCTAAAATCTTTCCAACCTAAAGATTTTGGTCAAAAATGACTGAAAAATTTTACGAAGTATTTTAAAATTCAATTACTGGACCATCCATATATGCAATTTTGTGAACCTATGTCAGATAAGACGCAACATGAAGCAAGTAATACACAATACACCCAGATAAGATGTGATAAGAGGAAATAGAAAATAGAGGTGTCCGATATCACTGATTGATATAACTGCAATAATGTTTCAAAAATAAGTAGCATGCTTCAATATCACGCAGCAAAATGACATCACACTTAAAATTTAACCAGCTCAAAGTTGTATTGTGAAGATTTGATATGACTAGCTAACATGCAAATAAATGCATGAAATGCTTAATAGTGTGTTAGGATGAGAAGTTTAGGAGGACGATTCATTTTAATAAAGAATTTGAAATGCTTTATAACAAAATATGTTTAGATAGAGAATACAAATATAATTGATATTCTAAAAATCTACCAGTATTTTGATAATATGAAATTATAGAATTTCAAATTCCACCTAAAGTAAGAATTTAGAATTCTTTATACTCTTTGCTCTCTCACATCTATGTCTTTTCATACTCTCCTTGGTTTGGCCAAAGTTGAAACATCATCACGTCAACCTCGACCTAGATGTTGTTAGCTCATCTTGTTTTCGAATGATGTTAACCATCAGTTTTTTAAGCCCAGATCAATCATATGATTATTTTTTGTCCACATCATCAAGATTTTATATTTCAAGTCAAAGTTGATCGTTAGTTTTCTAATGTCGACTCCAGAAACTTTTTATCACTCATGATTAGGATTGTTTTTGACCAATGTTAGCCAAGGATATTTTTTACCAGACATCATCCGAAAAGTTGGTCAAAAAATAATCTTGACCAACAATGTTCAAAAATATAATTTTGATTAATGTTGCCTAAATAATTCTAGTTGGCATTAGTTGAATATAACCTTGGCCAATGACAATCAAGAAAAACCTGTCAACTTGAGCTGAAAAGTTTTAAGAAACTTTAGCCGAAAATTGCCAAAAAAGCTTACCAACTGTTATCTTTGAATTTTTAATATTGTTTAATATTAAAATAAATTTTTCTGTATGCTAATAAATGAAATACTCTATCTAAACAAGAAAACTAAAATTCAATAAATTTGAATTATCTTTTCTAAACAAAACATTTGAAAAATGAGAAGTTATTCGGTGTATTTTATTGTCCTTGAAATTCTAAATTTCACTATATTTAAACACAAGGTAAAAGCAAGAGCACATAATTCAATCACGTTAGCAATATTTACCTTTGAAAACTCCTCGTCTGGAACTTGCAACTTGCTCTGTATTCGCAATTTGACTTCAGCTAACGTCTCACCCTCATGGATCACCAAGAAAAAAGGATGTCCGAAGTTCTGAACTTGCTGTTATTTTCAAACCATACCAAAACATATGAAAACAAGAATGTTAGAAATTTAAGGACAGTAATTTTACAAAAAGAATTTTATATCAGACAAATTTGGGGGCAAAGCACCTGATTTTGATTAGTGTCTTTCAAGAAATGATAAACATGGATCAACCGATGATGAGGGCCAAGGTTTTTCTCTTCCTCTGGAATCTAAAGCAAAAGGAAGTTGAAAATGCAACTTAATTTGTAAAATTAAGAATAATGTGTTAGGAGAAAAGGCAGAAAATAAAATCGAAGACAAACATTTGAAAATTTCGGAACTGCCAAAATTGAAAATAATATCGAAGACAAACATCAATACCCGTCTGTTCCCTTAGCCTTCCCTGCTAAATTTAACTTACCATCCAATAACAAATCTCAATAATCTATTGTAACAATAATTCCAATTCCCACTCATTCAGACTTAAACATTCTGTTATAACAGAACATGATCATACCCACTTGCAATGTTCAAAAAAAATATAATCATGTCTCAATCTTGCCCATCACTGTTTCTTGCTATACTGTTCTAACAGTAATCCCCATAACTACTCATTCTGACTTGAACATGCATTTATTCCAAGCATACATGCAGGTAACTGAAGATCTAACAAAATACTAATTGTCAACAACATATCTAAAATATTAAACAACTTTTTTAAGACAGCATACCTCCTCTGCTCGAAGAGTCCAGTATTGATCATTAATATTCTCAATCCTTTCATTGACATGGAAAACCTGCAAAAGGTAGGCCACAAGATTATGAATTAAACTGTAAAAAAAATTCAGAAATTCTCTCAGCAAGTTAATAATTTTGGCAAGTGAATGACAACAAAAACAAAAGGGAAAGACTAAAAAGGTGAAAACTTGTAAATTAACTATTGGAACTCTCCAACATAACACATCCATTGTGCCAGATGCATTCCCAACAGATCCATTCTGCTTCATTATTTCAGTCTACTATTCAATATTAAACGACCTCAATCCTTAGTTATTTGATTATAAATTACATTGTCTCCAATTAAATGGTGATCTGCCCATGGATTATCGAGCCCCAACCTTGCACTGGTATGGATTTCAAGTCTCGATTTTAAATTGTGGTGCATCTGGTTATAAGAAGAAATCCAGTACAGTTCATATTTTATAACTGTGTTTCAATCAATTTTCAGGCAGTTTAAAATATACCTATCAGATATAGTCATTATTAACTCATATTTCACATATATAGAAAACAGAGAGAAAATAAATTGGATGACCTAGTTATTAAAACTCATTATAATAGGCTTGATGGAATAAGGAGAATGAATCAATTTCTATTCAAGATATTGACGTAGAGGATGTTGCCAACTCATGGTGAGGATTGTAATGAATGTATACTGGAAAAGCAAAAAAAAAAAAAAATCATTGTTGAAAGATTTGATGTTTAGCAGAAGGTGAAGGCTATAAAATATATATATATATAGCCTTGGATATCTGTTAGACACATAGGAAAGTTAGGAACGTAACAATATCGGGAGCCCAAGTCCAACATGATTGTCCTCCTTTCACAACCAGCTTTTAAGGGTGGGTTCTCCAAGTGCTTGTATATTTCATTTTCACCATGGTGTTCCACATTTCTATTCCCATGAGGAAAACATGATATTCCCATGGAAATATGAGAAGTTATGATCATGCAACTTCAACTTTTACTTATTGTTTATCTTAGAAAGTGGACTTTTAAGGCTTAACCTCACAAACTGGCTAAGGTGAAATTTACACCTACTAATGTACTATGAGTTGGATGCGGAATCTCCAACAGACCTTCTCATGCTGCTGACTGGACATCTTGAGTGTGGGACTAGATATCTATGGGTGATCCAATAGCAATTAGATAACAAGAGACACACTAAACCCTAACAAACCTTGTTAGGATAGACATTGATATCATCTTAGAAACCTAACTCCACATCACATAACCATTGTACAATCTCTATTAGTATAAATAAATATAATTAGCCTGTAGAACTGTAAGTATAGTTAGTTTGTACAATTGAAAACTATTTTTAACAATAGCTCTTGTTGTAAGTGCTTTAGGGTTTATAAGTATATAAGTTTGTACTCATCTTATTCTGTATGATTAAATAATAAAAGTTCAGTATGTTTTTGTTCATTTTCTCTAAGATGTTACTTAGAGCAATTTTTTTGACGATCCATCTGCTTGAAACATAAAGTTCATCTTCGTCACCTTCGTGATTTTGCTCTCGCGACTAGTGTGATTACACTCTCCCGTCTTGGTTGATTTTTCTTTTGAGCCTCTTGGTGGTTTCGCTTTCGTGAATTGTTCTTCATGATGAATTCATATTTATGATGTCTTTTTCTGTTCCTATGGCTTCTGCTAAACAATTATTTCCAATCTCCATTGATGAAAAGCTTGATGACTCCAATGATCTTCACTGGGGACAACATGCTGACCGATAATCAAACCTCACAAGCTACAACGATTGCACTCTTGATAATGTTAATCCCAAATATAGGCATGGATAGTTAAGGACCAAACATTAATTGTTTGGCTTCGGTCAACTCTTTCTAAGTCTGTTCTTTCTCTCATGCATAATGTTAATCCCAAATATAGGCATGGAGAGTTAAGGACCAAACATTACTTGTTTGGCTTCGGTCAACTTTTTCTAAGTCTGTTCTTTCTCTCATGCATAGCTACAATCAAACCCATAAAGTTTGGGAGAATATTCATGCAGATTTTAGTTTTCAAACAACATCTCGTGCACGACAGTGGTGTAGTGCGATGCGAGCAGTTCGTCTTGATTCCAAAACAATGGAAGAATACCTTCCCAAGATTAAAAGTTATGTTGATGAGCTTGCCCGTATTGATGTTCTAGTTCGACATAAAGAGTATGTTGATGCAATTCTAGAAAGACTCCCTTCTGATTATGTACCAATGGTGCGGTTATTGAAAGTAAAAGGCCTACATCGTCAATTGCTGAAATTGAAGCTCTTTTGTATCGTTATGTCAAGGACACACAAAGTTTAGTCTCTCCCTACTCAAGCATCGTATGGTTGTGGTAGTGGTACAATGGAGGTTTTGGCAAAATTTATGGTGGTGGCAAATTTGCCAAATATTTAGTGTCAGATATGTCTCAAATTTGGCCATACAGCTAATGGTTGTCATTTCAGATTTGATATTTCTTATCAATCTCTAGAGAACATACTTCATTGACCTTGCTACACAGCAGTACATTCTTTGTTCTATTGGTTCATACAAGTGCTCAACCAAGTGCAACTTCAGTGAAGTCCAATTCTCAAGAAAATGACAATACATCTTGAATACCATAATTGTGGTGCTGGTTTATTTGTGGTTGAACCTCAAAATATTTGGTGCTGGTTTAGATCAAATTATCATCGCCTATGGTGAAGGTTTAAGTATTTGTGGTACTGGTTTATTTTCTTTTGTGTCACCCTAATGATTCACATATCACTTTTCTATTGCTAAAAACTTGCTAAGTGTCAGACAATTTTCCAATAAAGTCTAAAGTCAAAACATTGACTGTTTTTCAAACCTTCAAATCAATGGTTGAGTTACAACTAAATTCAAAAATTAAAAATACTCAATCTGATTTGGGTGGTGAATATCGACCTTTTACTAATTTTTAGCTCCTCATGGTATTTGTCACAGACTCATTTGTCCTCATACACATCATCAAAATGGATATCTTATAAATAGGCTTCTTCCAACCTCTTTCTACTTTGCAATTCCTCCTATTGTTCTCTTTAATAAAGATCCAGATTTTTATTTTGTCAAAACCATTGGTTATGCTTGCTTTCCTTTCTTAATACCTTATCATCCTCAGAAACTTGATTTAAGTCTGAGGAGTGTCTATTATTAGGATATTCTCAATTACACAAGGGTCATGCAGTAGAAAAGTAGATAACCCCAAGGATGTTCTGCTTAATGAACATAGGTTTTGTTATGATGATCTTTTTCCTAATGCACCCAACTCTATCAAAGATCTAAATTTGTATTTTAGCTTAAGTCACACTCTTACAACACCTTAAAATTCTCCAAATATTTTACCAATTACTTTTGTAACACTTGATTCTAGTACTACACCCTCTAACATCTCAAACTCACTATCTTGTGAGTCTTTTTCTGTTCCCAATACAGCGCAATCATTATCCTCTGAATTGGTATCTGTTTCTAACATTGCACTAGTAGTGAACACTCACCCTATGTAGAGTAAATCTAAATCCAGTATTTTTCAACCCAGAATTCAACCCTCATTGTTTCTCTCTCATTTTGAACCTATAAGTGTTAAGTAAGCACACAAGGACGCTAATTGGTTGGCCGTAATGCAGCAAGAATATGATGCTCTTATGCAGCAAAATACATGGGATCTAGTTTCTTTACATCCTTATAGACGGTTTCTTGGTTGTAAGTGAGTTTTCCAAGTCATGGAAAATGCATATGACTCCATAAATAAATATAAAGCAAGATTGGTGGCTAAGGAGTTTCATCAAGTACAAGGCTTCGATTTTTATGAAACCTTTTCTCCAGTAGCGAAACCTACTACAATTAGAATTGTTCTTACTCTTGCTATCTCCTACGAATGGAAATGTTTAAGCTTGAATTCAATAATGCCTTTTTGAATGATTTACATGAAGAAACAATTTATATGACACAAACTCCTAGTTTTGAAATGTCTTGTTCGTAAATTAAACAAAAATGTTAATCCAACATCCAAAGAATGGGAAGTTCAAGATCAAATCTGCTTTCTTGGCTGCAATCAACTCTGTCCAAGACTATCTTGTCTCGAGTTCTTGGAGCGGTTCACTTGTACCAGGTTTGGGAACATATTTATGATCATTTCTTTACACAAACCAAAGCTAGAGCAAGGCAGTTACGCACTAATCTTCGTGCACAGTCCCTTGACAAAAGGTCTATGCAAGAGTTCCTGGCACAAATAAAAAATATTGTAGATGAACTGGCTGGACTTGATTGTCCAGTCAAACCTGATGAGTATGTTGATGCTATTCTTGAAGATCTTCACAAGACTATGCACCTATTATTTATGTTATTGAAATATTATTGCATTTGTTAACTGTCTCAGTACAAAGAAGACCAACCAATATATAGACTTTAAAATCCACATACAGGTGAACCAAGATAAGGCCCATACATGGCCCAAATAGAAGAAAAGAACAGAACAGACAAGAAAACAACTAACGGAAAATAACTAACTAAATGTATTCAGTTGAAAACAATTAACTGAATATGTACATTGAACAATACTAATATATCTACTGCCCACAATCCGGTATTTAATAATCGCATTAAACACATGCAAATTGATGCGTGCGAGAAGGTTATGGTCCAACAACTCTATATCTATCATATCCCACTCTTGATCAATTGACAGATCTGCTGACCAAGCATCTATTTTCAGCTCGTTTTACTTTTCTTAGAAACAAACTGAGTGTGAAGAATTTTTCTTGTGAAAAGTCTCCTCCTTGAGTTTGAAGGGGGATGCTAAAATAAATATAGTCGGTTTGTACAGCTGTAAGTTTTTACAACTGTCAGCTATTGTTAGCAATAGCTCTTGATGTAAGAGGTGCCTATATATACAAGTCTGTACTCATCTTATTCTGTGTGATAAAAAAATAAAAGTTTGGTTTGTTCTTCTTGTTTTTTTTCTCTAAGACTCTCCAACAGTTTATTTAAATTATTTAGATTTTAAAAAACATTCTAGTAATGTGATTGGGATCTTAATATGATTTCGTAAAAGCACCACTTATTGTTTGAAGCCCCCCTCCCCCACCAATAGTTAGCTTAACTCACAAGTTTATCAAAACCTCATAATCAATGTATCTAAAATTGAAATTAAAACTACACAATTTCTCACCTTATAGATCTTGTGATAGAAAACTTCAAGCAATCTAAGTTCTGCATCTGGATGTGATAAATCTACCTGTATGACAAGAAAAAAAGAATCTGTTAACAAATTTCACATAAGGCAGATTCAGATATATAGAATAGAAGACAAGACATTACAACCAAAATACAATCCAAGACCATATGATTTTTTACTACTTTTTTCATGATATGCAAATCTATAGTAAATCATGGACAGAACATTTGGGCCATTTGAGACAAGTTCTTAGTACATTACAACATTATAGATTTTGCGCAAAGTTTAAGAAGTGAGTTTGGGCTAACAAAGTATAGAAACTCAGGCAAGTGGTTCTGTGTAGTGGGTAGCAATTGATCCATAGAAATTGAAGCACTAGAGGCTTAAAAAATAATAAAAAAAGAAAAGGCTTAAGAGAATGATTATCTCTTTGTTGATCCATGTTATTTATAGAAGAAAATTAGATCAAGACTGCCTAGAGTGCACTAGGAAAAGGCTATATATAGGTAATTAATGCTAATACACGAAACAGGGACAAGGAGGTCCGACGAGCCTTGTGGAGAAGAGACAAAGTTGCTCAGGTGATGGGAAGGGGTGCATGGCTTTCACGCCCCTAGCTGTAGAGAATAAAGTTACAACGTGGAGGCTCGTGTTAGAGAATCAGACGATATGACCAGGTGGACTGGGGATCACACAGCGAGACTTACCAGATTTCGTGGTACTCAGATAAAAAGGCGGTACTTGACGATAGTGTACGGAGGTATCACAGAGGATGTATTGTATCTCAATGAGAAGAACAAGCTAGGTGTTCCTTGTAAAAACAGAAAATGGTTCAGGGAGAGATGACAATGGAGGATGATGGTGGATGGAAGTGAACAACCACAAAACATGCAAAGTGGGATTGACCCGCTCTAATAGCAACTTAAATCTGAAAAAAATGATTATCTCGCTGATTCATCTTATTGATAGAAGAAAATTACATTAGGAATACCAAGCATGTACATGGAAAAGGCTTCTTAACCTATCTAAACAACTTTTTAGGACAGACTTCTTAACCTGTCTAATCAAGTTATATAATGAAGATAAATATTCTAACAAAAGCAATTCTACAATGGTCTTTTCCCAAGTGCATCAAGGCTTTGAATGGACTTTTGGGACTTACACGCTGTTGTAGGAGGTTCATTAGCAATCATGAAAAATATCAAGACCTTCAACTAATTTGCTGAAAAAAGGGAAATTCCAATGGTCTCAAGACAGCAAGTTGTTGTCACTACAATACTTGTTTTAGCAATGATGAAAACTTGCACTGAAGGGAGACTTTAACAATGTTCATGATAAAAGGACCAACATACTAGAGCTGAACCACATGTTCCACAATATATTGAATGAATTAGGTGATTCACATTTGATTCATCTAGACAAAATAGTATGGAGGAAAGTGGGTCAAAATGCATTGATGTAAAGGGTAGATCTTGGACAAGAAAGGTGAGACTACTGTACCTTTGATGGAAAAGTTCTAAAACTTAATTGCTTTCACAGAGAAATTATCATTGGTAAACTATATGATCTAAAAACTCTCATAAATAATAATAAAAAACAATTAAACAGCCAAGCCCAAAAGGCATGTTTCAATTTGCCAGCAAATCTCTGTAGTCTTTCTATAATCGATGTGCCTCAATAAATCTATCAACTTTGATTATGTGGATTTACCATCATACCTTTGATTTAAGACCATTAATTACATCTGACACAGTACAATGCTTCGGTAATCTAATAGTATGAATCACCACCTGAACAAGAGTAAATCAGCTAGAAGTATAACACGGCAAATAATTGTAAGAGTAAATAGTTAGAAGTAAAAATGACAACTAACAGAACTCACTTCATCCTTGGTAGCATGATGAAAAGCAATTTTAAGAGTTTTTAGGCATTGTAATTCTGGCAAAGGGATATCCAACACTTCATAGTACAGAATATCGGAAGCCTATAAACAAAAGCAAAAAGATAATGATTTTAGCATACTGGAAGCTTAAGCAAAACCCTAACAGCCATTTTAGAATGAACACAATCTATAGTGAATCAGCATGTCTGACACACCTGATTATAGTGAATCAGCATGTCTGACAAATGTTCTATTCCTCTGTACTTTATAGACTGTGGTTTAGGTTGCTGGGAGTAACAGTTATGACATGTGAGTCTAATTTTAGAAGGATCATTCAAGCCAATATGTTGAGCAACTACTTCAACAACATTGTCATAGGTGTCAATCTTTGACCTGGACGTCAAAGTGAAAAGTTAAACTACCAGATATACTTCACTCAAAATTACATTAGAGAGAGAATAAACTAACAGCTCAAGACTAAATACATCCTCCTTTGGTTTTTCCAAAATCCTAAAGCGAACAACCTGCATATATCAAAACAAAGTATTGAATGCACAAATAATCTCCAAACGGCAGGACTCTTCAGTATTGATTGTTAACTTTTGCAAATAGAATTCTAACAAAATTGATTCAACTAGGAATTTGTTAGCCTTTCATGTTTTTCCATATTTGATAAAATAAAATGAGGAATGACCAAAAAAACACCATTTAACCAAATTGATGAAATATGGAAAAAAAAAAAAAAACTTATGATGACTTATATTATCCTCTAGAATTACTTTCCTCATTCCCTCGTTATCTCTTAAGGATTAGTTGCAATAAATCCCTAGTGTATCATAATATGTTTCCTTAATTAGTTGGGATTGAAATTAGTACATATATGCTTACTGATCCCAATTTTATGAATATTTCAAACACCATTCCTTAAACAGTCAGAAAAAGACCCAAAACAACAAGTACAGTCACAAATGATTAAATTAAATATACAAAGGGAAATAATAATAATAATAATAATAATAATATGTCGACTTGAATGACAAACTAACTTTCAAAGCAAATTAATAATCCAGAGAACTTAAGAATAAGAATTTATATTTAACAATAAATGTAACACTTGCTTCTTGTGGAAAGAGATACTGAAATTGGGGACACAACGATTTAAATTTTATATACCAGTCAACAAGAAGTTATATGCTAGTTTAAACAGTTCATACCACACAGTTATGCACGTATTCCAAGAAAGAAGGAACATCTGGACAGCGATATCGCTCTTCGTTTCCAGTTTTGGGGGACTTCTGGAAGCAAATAATATCACCATCTTCAAGCTGCTCAAATTACAACAGTACAAGAGAACTCACAGCTATGAGTTGAAATATTTATTATTATTATTATTATTATAAACTTAAAAGACTAATAAATGGCTGAAGTAAGAATAAAAAATATAAAACACGTCACTCATAATGCATACCTGACTCTCAAGGAATGTTGATTTCTTGTCAACACGTTCACACATGACATTAGGTTCAAATTTTATCTCCTGATAAGGCAAAACAGAATGTAAATTGTGAGTTTAGGGACTCTGCTAGAGAGAGGAAATAATAGAAGAGGAAGAATAATTCTTGTGTGTATTATCCAGGGATAAAAGATTTACATAAATAGGATAGGCCCTCAATTACATAATAAATGTAGAAAGGAAAGTAAATAAAAAGGATCAATTCAAATCAGAGAGATTTTATTTTGACCTAAAAGAAATCAAATCAGAAAAATCTGATTCTGACCCTAATCATTCCAAATCAGATCAAATTAGAATAATCTTATCAATCATTAAATTTTCTAGAAAATAAAGTCCATCTGTCTAATTAATTCCTAATAGACATACAGCTGTCAACATAAACATTATAGCACTCCATTGATATTGCAATCATGAAACATCACTGTGCATGAGATGCAGATTAACCAACCTCAAACATGTCTATTTCTTCATCAGGAGCATATCCAGCCATTTCATTTAGTTTTACCAATATATCTACTGGCTTCCCACTGAACATCACAAAGAGACGTCCAACATACCTGAAGAAAGAAAGGAATAAACATTTTATTAATACGATGTAGATTCACCTTTGATAAGTAATAGGAAGCGCACGCACCTAAGCTTTTCATTCGAAGGTTCATAAAGTTTAAAGAAAAGCAAGATATTCTCTTTTGACTTCTCAGGAGGAGGAATAGGCTGCAAATCCTGATTCAATGTGCAAGGTGCAAGTAATAAATCCATGTCAGTTGTTACTCACTTAGAAGGAGATGGAAGAATATATAATAATTAGTGGAAACCACGTAAGTATTCAGGAACATTAAATTCTCAGAAAACATTGCCTTCCCCATTTCTACTTCCAAAAATAACTTCAGCTCTGCGTTATTTGCTCTATTGGAAACTTCCCTCAAGAGTCCAACCTACAACAGTTACAATGCCAAAGCACAAACAAATCACACAAATCATTCTTAAAAAAATATTCATAAAATACTGATTAAATAAGATAGCACTTCCACTCTCACTATCTTTTGATCAATTTTCATCAATCAGATTTCACACCTATGGCTATTGCACAAAAAAACCATGCCATAATCTAATGAATTTTGAAAGAAAGAATACTATTGTTGCAACTTCCATAAAATAGAAAAGTTTTTGTCTTATAAAATAAGAAAATGCTAGCAACAAACTCTCTAATGCGTTGGTTTGACAACACCCTCCACTATTGGCTGATATTTATTGAAAAAAAAAACACTGATTTTAGTGGGTTTCACCACTCATTTAATGTCCCTTTTCGGATTTTGTAGTTTTCAATAAATTTTAAAGTGTGATAGAAAGAATGTGTACAAAGTATATTACTAGCACTCCTCATAAGATAAACAAGGTACATTTATAATACTACATCTCTACAATTATAGTTAAAAGCTCCATCGTTTTAACAAAAATAAAGTTAAAATAGGATAACATTCAATAGTTTTTCAACCACCCCTTCCCCAACACACACATATGGAGTGGCCAATTACAGTATCATTATTTTGGGATAGCAGATAGTGCAATGACTTCCACACTAAAGATTGTAGATGAGATAAACAGGAATCATATAAAAAAAACGGGATTAATATATAAATCGTCAAAAATAAATAACATCACCATAATAAATAGTATAAGAACACGGGAATGAAATAGAAAAAAATAAAATTAATAGAAAATAAATAAATTAGATTTTTTGGGCGACTAGACCACATTACATACCTTAACACTTCCAAAAGACCAAGGTAGAGAGAGGTGAAGTTAAGAAAATACACAAATTTCATTAAAAGTAAGACGAGAAGAGCAGCAAAAAATTAAATAAAACAGAGAGCCACAAGCAATGGAAGCAAACAGATGAGAGACTAATGGAAGTGTGTTGTGTTGTGAGGTAAAGAACAGAGATCAAAGTTAGATTCATCAGCACAGACCAAAGGGAGAACAGAGATCTATGCTGGAGGGAGAGAGGCAGAGAGCAGCAGACGAAACACGTCAGGGTTGTTTCAAGAATGATGCAGGGAGCTAGGTCAGTAGGTGGAGACAAAGTAGAGGTCACATGGTGTTCTTTGGATCATAGCATAAACCCCTAACTGTTTTGGAAAACTAAACTAACCCAAATTACAAAAATATTAAAAACTGAACAACAAACAAATGGATTCTATAACTCATAAAACAAATGAGTAAAGAGGAAATTTTGCCCACCCAGGTAACAGCTGCTAAATTGACAATTTGCCAAGAAAGCAGTTGCTACCACCAGAGCTGAAAAACATTACACCACATACGGCCCATAAGGTCACTCCACACCTATTGCACACTATTTATTGATAACTAAGAGTCTTTCCTATTATATATTATCAGACATCAGAAATATATCTACATTTCATGTTTCCAAACATTAGACATGTTGGGTTGGGACACATATGGAGTATCCTAAACAAGCATCCATAGTATTGAAGAAAACAGAAAGACCAGTCTTCAAAATCACAAATTACTAAGCCCATAAATGAAGTTAATATACTTAACATTAAACTAATTGAAACATGCCAGCCAACCAACTATTTATGAAAACAGCATTGGAAGTCCTTTCATCTACTTACTGATTGTGCTTCTTCCTGAGGTGTCAGTGTTCTATTTGGCCTGTATGTGATGTTTTGGCGCTTTGCCCACAACCAAAAACGTAGATACTGGATGGGTATACCAAATTCTTTGGCAACTTCTTCCTGATAAATTCGTTGTAAGAAAGATTCAAAGTAAATTCAAAATTATAAATAGTTTGTGGTATAACAGAAGCTAAATAGGACAATCATGAATTTCAATAGATGAGAAAAAACACAATGAGATTATGCTAACCTACACGCAAAAGCACTCTTCGGTAAGAAACTGTATGACACTAAACAACATAATTAACAGCCATAACATGTAAGCAACAACAACAATTTAAGGCTAACCCTGTGGCAAAATAAGCTGATCAAACAAACAGACCAGTCCCAGATTTTGATAAACTTTAATAAAAAACATAGCTACTAGTTAAAGGTGTCGTCTATGCAATGTGTCAACATGATATCATCATTGTTATACTTTTGGTCCCACAATGAAAAATCTGAGAAAAGATTGTTCCCTGATACAGTCGCTGCTACTATAAGAGATATATTTAAGAATCTATTGAAAATCAAGTGTGGTGCAAACAAATACAAACACATTAAATAATTATTTTACTCCTAAACTTTTGTCGAATATTGTAACATAAACATATATCAAATGGCTGATACTATAGTCACAGGGTTAAATGCAGCAGAAAGGAAACGAAAATGTTGAGATACAACAAGCACTGTGATGAATTCTATGTGTAATTTACCCAGTGGAGGCTCTCCATTATAAACTTAAAATGAATCATGAGTACAACAAATAACAGTTACCCCAAATTAAATAGCTACATACAGCTCAATCTCCCTATTTACAATATATATATATATATATATATATATATATATATATATATATATATATATATATATATATATATATATATATATATATATATATATATATATATATATATATATATA
>Ga0099825_1001414_pt1 | contig 30609 bp, 13 predicted proteins | sample SiratroredBW_FD_76838 | JGI IMG/M metagenome (GOLD analysis project Ga0099825, IMG submission 76838) | Root nodule microbial communities of legume samples collected from California, USA - Siratro red BW | ecosystem: Host-associated > Plants > Roots > Nodule | place: USA: California | collected...
CTCCCATATCTCTTGATCAGAGTGGTGAGACAAGGGGTCCAAATTGTATCTGACTGTTCCATTGAAAAGAGTAGGATCCTGAGGTATGATACCAAAGCGTGACCTCAAGTCATGAAGTCCAATGGAACAAATGTCTATGCCATCAACTACTATTTTTCCACCAGCTGGCTCTACCAGACGGAATAAGGCACCTATAAGAGTGGACTTTCCACTGCCTGTTCTGCCAACAACACCAATCTTGTGCCCTCCTTCAAATGTGCATGTGATCCCACGTAGTACTAGTGGTGAATCAGGCTGGTACCTTATCTGTTTGGTATCATCAAACAAATCATGTGTCTCAGTGATCAAGTTTCAAAATAAGTAACTTGCAGCTAGTTCACTTTATTACCTTCAAATCATGAATTTCTACTTTTCCCTCAGCTGGCCAATTAGTAGGTGGGCGATTTCCCTCTATTACTTCTGGGGCCTCACTTGGTATATGCATGTATTGATTTAGCCTCTCTACTGATATGATTTGATTTGCTAGAGTGCATTGGTTTTGAATTGCAAACACTAGGGAAGAGTTTAACGAAAGGCCATATGAAAGAGCCATGCCAATAAACCCTGAAATAACATCACATGTGGAGAAGAAAATACATGCATAAATGATAGAGTTTGACAAGTAATAAACATATAATGTGTAAGCTATCAGAGAACACATAAAGTGACATTGATTTCAAAGATAGAAAAAAGGTGAAGGCTCACCAGAGTTGAAAGTCCCAGGTGGAAGTACCACCATGCAAAGTGCTGCAGATGCAAAAACCACTGCACTGATTGTTTCTAACCTTAGCATCAACCATTCATTTGCTGCATAGGTATGAAAGTAAGGACTGGCATTGACATCAATTAGATCAAGATTCTTCGCAAAAAAACGATCCTCCTCCTCAAATGCCCTTATTGTCACAACTCCAGCAATAGATTCAGCAAGATGATTAGCCACAAAAGATTTTGTCGTGCCATTTATCCGCATCAATTCTTTTGCAGTGGCATAGTAATATCTCTACAAAACAATATTCTTATCAGCCTATGTTTCCAGCAAACAATATTTTGCATTAAATACAGTTATGCATGTAAAAGCTTAAATAATTTTTTAATCCTATGAATATGATCTCATTCAGTTTTAGATTGTGCAAAGTTTAGATTCCTACCATTTTTTTGTTGTTGTTTAGTTATGAAAATTAAAATATTTTAATTTTAGATATATAATTCAATTAAGTAATATATTTGTTATTTTATTGAATAAGAATATTACATAAAATTTAATTTTATAACTTATTTTTAACTTTTAGGGTATTATAAAACGGTAAACACATCATTTATGATATAATATAGAATAAAAAGTATATCTTTTTAAAATAATGTTTTATGAAACAGCTAATAATCATCAAATAAGAGTAATATTTGATAGTATATGATGTATTCATATGATGTCAAACATAAGTATTACATGGTTAAATAAAGACACCAAATCTAAAATAAATAAATCAAAGAATCTGTGTTATACCTGCAAGCGAAATGCTATGTAAAGCATTGGTAGAGAGATGAACAAGACTTGCCAAGTAATGGCTGCTATAACTGCAAGATTTGAATAACAAGTTGCAGTAGCTCCCACAGCAAAAATAAGGCCAAATGGGACATCAAGATCGACGGTGCTTAGATCTGAGGAGACCTGAACAAGGAGATAAAATTAAAAATATTAACTTTTTCATTGCATTTCACAGCAAAGGAAGAAAAAAAATAACTATTTGACAAGCTTACCCTACTAAGAATCCTTCCCAAAGGTGTGGAGTCATAAAATGACATAGGTGCACGAAAAAGGGAGCCTAGTAGCTGTAAAAATAAAGATTTTGATGTTCGAACACTCATAGCAACCACAAGAAGACTTCTGATGAACAAGAAACATGCAGAAATAAAGCCAATCAGCAAGTACACAGCAATCAATTGCAATGTGCTGACATAAGGGCTGTCAACACTGGAAGCCATCCATAGGTTCTGAAATATCTGGCCAATTGTAAAAATAAGGTGAGAAATAGAAGCCACAGAGAAGTATATGTATCCTTTGTTCTGAGTCAGATACTGCAAGTGAGGTTTGAACCCTTTGTTTCCTTTCTCCCTCTCTTCTTTCTTTATTAATTGACCACCTTGTGATGTTTCACACTGGTTCTCCATGTGTATTTTACTAATCTCTGAAACAGTATTTGAATGTCTGTTAGAAGAAGTGACATCAGCTAGTTTGTCAGAACCAGCAGTCTCCTTGTGAGCATTAACAAGGTCCTGAAATTCTTGGCTTGAGCTCAACAGATGATGATAAGGAGCAGCTTCTATGATCTCCCCATTAGACATCAACTGTAAGTAAACATCTTGTCATCATTCATAACTTTGAATAAACAAAATATAAAACTTCTGAAACAACAAATCTAAAGTGATTAATTAGAAGGGGAAAAAAATGAAAAAGACATGAAATTTACCAAAACAGAATCAAAGGCTGGAAGGAAATCAACTTGATGAGTCACAAGTAAGACTGTCTTCCCTGAAAGTCCTTCCATGATGTAATCCTGTGAAGTTTCAAAGCCATGTATCAATAAAAAGCAAACATAAATATAGTATCTGAAGAAATGGTGTTTTTTTTTTTTTCCATTACATTGAACAAATTTGTAGCGGTGTGTGCATCAACAGCACTGCATGGATCATCCAAGAGATAAATATCAGCATTCTGATAAAGAGCGCGAGCAAGTTGAATTCGCTGCTTCTGACCTCCGCTCAGGTTGACCCCTCTCTCCCCTATTTCAGTGAGATCACCGTGTGGAAACAACTCAAGGTCCTTCATCAGTGAAGACCTATGAAGTGTTTCTTGATATTTTTCAGCATGCATGGCTGCTCCAAACAATATATTCTCACGTATTGTACCAGTCTGTATCCATGCTGTTTGAGAAACATACGCAAATTTCCCATGAACTTCAATCTGTAATTCGAAAAAGAAAATCAGATATCTAACAGTACAATAATACCATTTATACTGAAATGTAGATAGGAATAGAACACCCTTAAATTTAAGTTATGTGCTAAAAACCACTTAAGCTATCACAAGTTACTGCAGTGTTTTCTATAAGCATACAAGAGGTTAAAACTTACAGTTCCACGAGTAATAGGAACTTCTCTGAGAATTGCTGCTAAAAGGGTTGATTTTCCTGAGCCAACTTCTCCACAGATTGCTACTTTTTTCCCTGGTCTAACCTCCAAATTTATGTTTCTCAGTGTTGGTTTTGACATGTTGTCTTCCCATGAAAAGTTAGCCGAATTGATAAAAATTGAGCCCCTAGTATTGTCACTAAAACTTCTCTTAGCATTTTCACTTTGCAGTTCAGGCGCCTCAAGAAATTTTACAATTCTTGCAAATGCAACTTTTGCTTGAATGACCACTCCAATTACATCAGGAATTGTTCTAATAGGATCTTGAACAAGGCGTAAAGTTGCTACAAAAGTGAAAACATTATTTGCATGCAAAGGAACATTAAGCAAGTAACATGCCCCGAAGGTAGCAGCAGAGACCAAAACAGGTGAGGCCCAGAAGAGAAAGTTACTATATGACCTTCTTAATTGCACCACAGACAACCTTTCGAGTTCCACATCCCTCAACTTTTCAATTGCATTTCTAAAATTGGTTTCCCACGCATATAACTTCAAAACCTTCATGCTCACTAGAGCCTCGGAAGTGGCCTTCAATCTCTCATCTTGTGCCACCATAAGTTTTCTCTGAAACTTATGCTGCAACTTAGCAAGTGGAGTATTGCAGAGCACAGTTAGAACTATCACCGCCAATGAAGCAAATGTTGCCAGACCAACAGCACGGAAAAGCACAACCAATGCAATACATAGCTGGACGCTTGTTGTCCATGTCTGGTGAAACCAATAGGGAAACTCTCCAATTCTATTAGCATCCACATTCACATAGTTCATTATCTCACCACCAGAGTGCGTCAATCTTGCAGCATTGGACAACCTTAGTTGCTTTTTATAAATTGCTGCAATGAGCAATGATCTAACTTTAATACCAATGAGTCTGGTGCGGAAGTACCACTGCCTTTGTGATAAGGATTCTATGATCTTTGTGAAGACCAGTGATATGGCCAACACATAGCCTTCATATTTGAAACTCGCATGACCCTCAGCAACCAAGATAAAGGAATTCAAAAGCAAAGGGCCAGAAGAGAGGGTGATTACCTTTAGCAAAGCAAATAATCCTGATATCAAAATCTCCTTCCAGTAGCACATAATTATTGTCTTCAAAACTAATGGCTGTGATGACGGTTCTTTCTGTTTCTGTCTGTTCATTTGGTCTAGAAACAGAAAATAACAACTTTCTGCTTGATCTGCTTCGCTCATCTTTGGAATATCCTCTTCCTGAAGTGTTTTCTCCTTACCCCTTTTCATCAATGGATTCATCCACCAAAAGGACATCCTACTGAAGAGTCCAGCTTTTGAAAATAGTGTAACATAACTAACAGAGTCAACTTTAATGGTCTCTTCTATTAAAGGGGTACATAGACTTCCTTCATTTTCTCTCTCAGTGTCTCTATACTTAGATTCCTTGTAAATGCATAATAGCAGAAAAATTATCCCTGCAAAAGATGAAACATCTAGAACTACTTTCAGGGATAGTTTTCTGTTATTAATTGAATAAAACAAGGATAAAACACAGAGAACACCGGAAACCAAGAAGATTACAATAGAAAACATATATAACCATGCTCTTGGAAGTTGTTTCAGCCGAAGACTTATTATAAAACCCACCAGCAACCATGTGAATCCCTGAATGAATTCAAGCATCCACCAATCAAGAGGAAAAACATTTTGTGTTTTCCTCAGATTCTCCTCTAAAAGCCAAATGCCTGAGCACAAATGTATTAGTCCCAGAGAGCCATTGGCCACGGCAGACACTAGCTGCAATTTAGAATAATTTTGACCATGGGATGGTTTCTCTGATGACTTCTTGAGGATGGTAAATAAGATCGTGATCAACAGCAACACGTCAATACAAATGAATAGCAAATGGTTGATACACGAGGATGGATCTTTCAGAAACTCAAACTCACAAATGCAAGGATTCCTTCCTGGCTCTGAACAACCAGATTCCCCACAAAGCATGCTGCAAAACTTCTCCATTTTCTTTGCCTTCAAGTTGCTGCTCAAAGCCTCACTCTCCTTGTCCTGAAACATCAACAGACAAAAAAAAAAAAAACAGCAAAAAAAAATCATGAACAAGGTATCGTGACTAAAACACACTCGAAAACACCACGAAAAAGTTAAGTCTGTAAAGGGCTTAATCATAGCATGTTTTGGATTCGGTTAGCTGAATATACCCCTTGCTTTTCAAAGTTCTTCTGCTAATATTTACTATAAACTATGTGAATACGAAATAATAATTAATTTGAAAAGGCACATTTGCATATGCAGTTCGAGTAGAGATGAAGTACAACGAGGAGAGGTATATATGATTATGGCATGCAGACCTCACACTCAGATAGCAACGCGTGTTTACAAGAACACTAGTGAGCACCATGTGCTTTTGGGGAGTAAGTTGTGAGTTGGTCTTTAAATGCATGCAAGGTTACAAAAGATTCATTATTGTGACCGAATAATTGTGATCCCGTCGAAGTTGCCGACTCACACAAAAGCATTCCCTTCAGATAGAAAAAGGCGTAAAGGGAAGAATCATGTGTAATATTGAAGAGCGAAGTGCGTGTCTGAATAAAGAAAAGAACCAAAAGAAGCTTTAACCTACTGTGGTCCTTCATTATATATTATAGCTGAATCACGCAGAAAAGCATAACATGCATACATGCATGTTGATGAAAGTGAATACTGGTTTTTTTTGCAATGTGGTGCAATTTTACACGGTAATATTCAAAACGAACAATTCTTTTATTCTGTGTAGACGAGTCAATCGTGTCAACCTGACTTCATTTGGAAGAACTCGTATCAGTTAGGTAAGATTTTATTATTTTTATTCTCATTGACTTAACAATTTACAACTTAAAAAATCAATTTATACATTTTGAGTATTAGGAAGTAAAATTTCATCAACGTGAACAAAACGGAAATAATATTATATATGGAAGATAGAGACACATTATCATTAATTGCAGGGTTTAAGAATAGAAGGATAATAGTGAAGAGTGCGTGGAAAAACAAGGAGAGATAGACAAAGCACGAAATGACGGTTTTGAGGGTGGTACAAAGAATCTTTCGAATTTATAGAACAAACAATGCAAATAGCAGGAGTAACATTTTCCCTTTCACCGTTAAATTTGTCTGCATGTAAATGTATTGTTCCCAAAAAACAAGGTACGTGAAACGAGGATGATTAGTTAAATTTGTTATTGGAATGTAAATTATGGCTTCTTATGATGTCATAACAAAAGAAATATGGAAAAGAGTGAATAATTTACAATATAATGCAATTATGTGGTATGTTCAATGTATTTCAAATAATAGTTAGTCAACCATATATAAAGTATTATCACGAATTTATTGTTAATAAAAAAAATATATCTAATTTGTTTTTAGTCTACGTCTAAATTATATGAACTATTGAGTTACCGAAGAAGAAGATTGTGAAAAATATTATTGTTGTTACTATCATATGGGTTTGTGAAATTTTCTTCCATTTTAAGTGTACGTTGGTAATGGTGGCTAAAAGAGGGGAAAAGCTTTTCCATCTCCGAAAAAAGGACCAGACCACCGAATTCATCATTCAATCTGCTACATGCTAATAATTTAAGTTATAAAAGAAATTATTCCAAAATAAGTTAATTCATAAATTTTTTTTATTTTCTCTAAATTTTATAAAAATCTAAAAAAACAATATTTGAAATTGTATTTGACTGAGACACTTAATCTCATAAACACCAGACATCTTTTTTATTTTCTCTAAATTTTATAAAAATCTAAAAAAACAATATTTGAAATTGTATTTGACTGAGACACTTAATCTCATAAACACCAGACATCTTAAGTATCGTGTCAGACATTTGTTTCCTTATAGTTAGTTTTTTTTATGTAGTGAGAACGTTAATAAAACAAATTTAAATTTTCACGTATCTTCTTCCGTCCTAGTCAACAAAAATCAAAATTAAAATTTAAAATATTCTTTTTAATTTCTCTAAGACTTTGTAACAACTCAATTTTATACCAATTAATAATCATGAATAATTAAAAAAATAAAAGGAATTGGAGAATCTAATTAACACACACTGTTGTCTCCAAAATGCCAAACTTACTAAAATGAGGTATAGTATAATCAAACTAACTACAATCTCCCTTTTATATAGCCAAAATTGACTTATTTAAACTATTCAAATAATAAACTGTAATTTTGCAATAAGTGTTAAAGGATTATCAACAAGTGTATTGAGTCCTCAAATAGTATAATAAATAAGATGGATATCGTAATAAGTGTTAACGGATTATCAGCAAGTGTACTGAGTCCTCAAATAGTATAATAAGATGAGTATGGTTTTCACAGAAAACAGAGTTTAATTGAAAACCAAATATATATCAATAGATAGTGAATAGCAATTAACAATAATGAGTTTGTTTAACAATTTAAAGAAAAGTAACAGAAAGTAGTTAAAAAAGATTAAATTAATAATAATAAAAATCTTGGGATTGAATTGTAATTGACTCTCCTTCCCATACACTCATAATTAAATAATTATGTCATTCTATTAAACTATCCTGTGCAAATAAAAACCTTTTCAACTTGATTCCTCTAATATTGAAATTCATATATTAAAGTATCTAGCTCTATTCCTAGTTACCAGATTAAATTAATAAGCATTAAGAGCATTTGTAGTGAACATACGGTGATTCTTTGAATAAATGTTCCAATGTTTTTCCGCCACATGGTGAAAGAGAAACCATGAGGGTTTCTAAGAGAGAAAAACACATGTAAATTACCAGTATCATTGTTACTGTACATCTACATGTTTGATTGGGTTGTTTTGTATATATGATTAAATGATGGTGCTAATGAAAATAAAAATAGATGGAGGAGTGGATTGGTTTGAAATTGTATTTCCATCGATAATTGGACCTGAATTATATATAGATGCATGCATTAATTTAATATCATAAAATCATTTAATAAAGTTTGTAAGATTTTTAATATGACTTCTTATAGTTTATATCGAGGACATTAAGTATAAGTATGAGAATTGAAAAAAATCTGATAATGGATTATATAATACATCCAAATCTCAATTAAAATGAACTTTTATTGATTTTGATAACTTATTAAGATATTAAAATTTAAATTTAACTCAATTTTATAAAACTTATTTAATAAGGTGGAGTTTGTCTTCATTTATTTTTTATCTCTAATAAATATAAGATTTTTATCATTCTCTCACATCTAAAACATTATGTGTTTACGTCAAGAACATTAAGTATGAAAATTAAAAAAAGACTCCATATATAGTGATAGATAGACTCAAATATCTATATCAATAGACATAAAATCAATTTATAATATACAAGGGAGACAAATTTTAGCGGACAATATTTCATAAGTTTTCGGTGGCTAAATTAGTCTCCAAAATATGTTTGAAACCAAACATTCTATCACCAATTTCGCAATCACATATTCAATCACTAAATTGCGATTACCCAAGGTCTCTAAATATTTAACAACTAAGATTTTCACCACTATTATTTTTTATGACTATATTATTTAACAACCAATTTTGATGGTCGCTAAAATACAATTTTTTTAATATAAGTTTATTTTGTAAAAAGATAGTTATTAAAAGTCAATCCTAATTATAATTTTAACCTATTTAGTGACTTGTTATTAAATCTTCTTCGGTATTTTTAACATGGAAAATATAATAATATCCTTAATAGTATTCTCGATGTGAAAATATATTGAAAATTTTATATTAATTAAAAGATAAAGATGAATTTACAACATATAACTCTCACCTTATTAAATTAATTTAATAAAATTGAGTTAAATTTAAAAACTCACTACTTTAATATGATATTAATATGATTCGAATTTATCACAATAGAACATATATACTTATTAATAGATGCTCCTTTATTCCCACAACTTAATATCATCAAGATGAATATACAATATTCTTAACTCAAAAAATATATTAAAGATATTACATAAACTAAAACTAAAGTGAAAATATAATACATATTTGAGATTAAATATTGTACCAGCTTAATACATAGCAAACGATGCTAAAGCGGATGAAATATTCTGAGCAAGTGACATGGAAACTCGTGCCTAACTAGTTGTTGAAATTTATTTTAGGTTTGTTTGTTCTGTTTCGTTTCGTATCTCCCTACTCATTTCTGTTTTTGTTTCTTATTCATTGGTGATGTTTGTACAGTGGTGCCAAGATTCAGGACCAGTGCCATTGCGGTCGTTAAATTATTAAACTTTACGAATGTTAACTTTCAAACTCTAGTTCTTGAATTTATGGTATTGAAAAGAAGAAGAAAACAAAACACACACATATACTCAAAGGAAAATTATTTTTTTGACACTACTATTTATTCAATACACCTATTCAAATATGAAGATAATTGAAGTTTCACACTATACCCTAGCCTAGGATTTTATGGTTTGGTGTGTAGGTAGCTAAGTGAGGATAATATATGATTATTCTTTAGTCATTATTGGTGGCATGGCTCACCAAATTTCAGGTGTAAAGTTGGAAATTGTGGTTAAGATTGCTGCCATGGGATACCGACAAATTTATATGTCGGAGCTGTGAAAAAAGGAAATACTATTAGTTGCATGATTTATGATTGGGGTTTTGAAAAACTTCATTTTGCGAAACTTTGAGATTAATAGTAACTATGAATATGTGGTAATCTAATATCATACCATTACTCATGTGAAAATGATAGCTCCCTTAAATTTATATTTGTTTCGTTTTAGGCAAATTTGTTGCTTTGATCGAGGCTTTGGGGTTGGCTATGCTTTTGTTCTTTTGCTTTTCATTTATTTACTCTATTTTTCTTTTCTCTTTACTTTTCAGACTTTATAGACTTTGTGAGGCAAAGTAAGAAAGTGAAAAATAAAAGTAAATAAAAATGAAAGTAATCAAAATTAAAAGATATAAAAACAATAATAGAATATTTTGAGTGTAAATTATTTTATCTGATTTTTTTATTATTATATTATGATTTACCTTTATTTATTATATTTAAAATAAAATTTGAACATAATTAATTATAAGATTATTTTTAATGTGTGTATGGTTAAAACAACATGATAAATTATCTTGTGTTATTTTCATGCATACCCATTCACGCTTGTATGAAAAGATGTTTAAACCACACATTTTATTGATTTTCAAACTTCAATCTTCTTTTTATGGATTCAGACCTAACTTCTTTTCTCGTTTTCTTTCAGTCACTTTATTTTCGTAGAATCAAACAATGTGTTAAGAAATAATATGTGTAGTAGCACATCAAATAATATTTTTCCATTTAACTTTTACCTAATTTAACTAAGTTTAATTGATTTTTAATAATTATGTAGTAAAGATAATACTTATAATAAATACATAAATCATATTCATATAATAAAATATAAAATATTTTTTATAATAATTATTAGATAAATAACAAGTTTTCTTATATATTTCTTATGTAATCAATTGAAAGAATTCACATATTAAATACAATTATTATCAGATTCAATAAGATTCATAAACATTTAATTTAATTTAATTTCGTAAAAATAAATAAAGTTAACCTTGAAAAGTATAATTAAATTTGGGAAGTTGGTTTACTTCCTAATGTTAATTATAATAATTATACCTTAGATAATATACAGTTGTTGTAACATTGCTTTCAAGGTATTTGTGTTCTCCACCCAATTGTGTTCCACCAAAGATTCAAAATAGATATGCCTAATAAAGTTAGTGCAATTGTTTACTGCACATTTATTTGGTGTACAACTTCTAGTTATCTCTTTCTTATAAATGTTGTTTGAATTGAGTTAATACATAAAATAACTTTTGGATTTTTAACCATATTATTGGTTTTAAATAATTAATTATTTTATTAATGGTCAATTTTTTTTATAAAAAGTCCTGGCTGATAATATTTAATGAAATATCTCCTTCTTAATTACATTTTCGTTTAATTTACAAAGTTTGTTTATTTTTTATTTAAAAAGATTGAAGTTGCTTCTGATCATATTGATTTAGCCTCTTGTCTTTTGTGTTTTCACTCTCTAATAAGTTGTGAAAATATTTTTTGAATAAATTTTTCTAAGAAATAATAAAAAATTATAAATTAAAATTAATCTACAAGAATTGTCTCATATTAACTTCTTCAAAAAATCACATTTTTTTACTGTTATTTTTAACTATAGAAAATATTTTTCTAAGTGTTTATTGAAAATCTTTTTTAATGATATTAATTTCCACTTGTACATGTTTATTATTACTGAGCAAATAATGTACAACTTTACAATTCTAACAAGTAATAAATAAAAGTAGTTAAACTTATTAATATTAATATGTTTTAATAAGATAACAACCAACTTATTAATTACCTATAAACTAATTTAATTAAGACAAAAAAGATATTTACTAAAGTAACTCAAAATAATTTATAAATTAGTTTAAAGATACAAAAATGTTGACTTTTCATCAACACATCCTTTAATATTTAATAAAAAAAAGAAAAAAAGTTTTGAAAATTATTAATTTACCCAATTATATGTAAAGAGTGTTTATTATTTCCTTATTACATCTTTACAAATCTCTTTAAAAAAAATCTTATTTTCTAATCCTTTTAAATTCATCCTTATAAATCAATTTAACCAAACACACTTAATCAATACACATTCATTTTCATAAACAATAAAATTACTCACATTGATTTAACTAATCACCTAAAAAACAGTAGTAATATAAAGAAAAAGTAGAGAAAGAAAAAGAGAAAGTGATGCCAGTATATACTACCCAAAGTACCAAAGATTCCTGTTTTCGACAGAAAAAGGATACACTATCTTCTATTATATTATAATCCTCACACACAGATCAGAGGAAAATATTTTATGAATATTAAACTGGGATAATAATTTTTTAATTTGAAACTTATTTTCAATATATATATATATATATATATATATGAATAAAAACTAAACAGTAATTATGAATAATAAGATTTCCTTTTGTTAATACTTTAATATTTCAACTACGAACCTATGGACAAAATGTCATTCATCAACATTCTATTATTTGAAAAATTATTTTATCTAAAGCTCATTCAGCTTTTTATAAATCTGTTATAATAAAAAAAATAGAAATTTGCGGAAACGAATCTCCAATGCTATGGTATGACTCATCAAGAAGTAACAATGCATGAAGTCCATGTGTACTCAGTTCCGTACACTTCTTTTATTTTCATTTCTTTTTCTCTTTTTCCATTTATGATTGCAGAACAACCGACAAAAAAGTGTGTTCAAAAGCAAATCATCTAAATGAATTTGGGGAACATACTTTTCTTCTAGCTTCTACCATCCCCCTTGGTGGTGCTTTCATGCATCGTTATTAATGAGTCTTAAAATATAATTTATTAAGAACTATAAAATTGTAAGAGTTTAATGATTTTAATTATTCTTTTTATAAATAAATTATTATTAGTATTTGAATATTTATTATGAGACATGACCTAAATCAGTAAATTAGTACTTTTTTCTATATTAGTTGTCTTAACATCAAATTAAGTTTAATTTTTTACCAACCTCTTAAATTTTATTAAAATACAAGTATTTCTCAATTGTCACTGTTAACTATAATGTGAGTATCTTTTTCTTAATTTTTTCAAGATAATAATAATAATATTCTTTTTATTGCCTTTTCCCAAATCAATCATATAAGTATTTTTTTAAAAATTTTGTATAACGTTTACAATATACAAGTATTATTTGGAATTATTCATATCTTACAAACAGGGAAAATGTTTATATAAAAGAAAAAATATTTACTTAGACTATCTTTAATTTCTCAAAGGATATATACAACGATATAGTTCACTAAGACTGTAAGAATTTTGAAATACAAAATATACAGATAATTATATGATAGAAATAAGAGAGAAGTGTTTTAAAAAGAATCTAGAGTAGTTTTTGCTTTTAGGTACACCTTTTTTGTTGAAGTCTTCTATTTATCCTTCCCTTCCTTTTTAAGTCTTTGTCTTTTATCTATCCAACTTAATGAATGTTAAAGGTGCATGAAACATTTAATGATACACTAAGGTTGTTATATGTCATATCATCTATCATAATCAAGGAGATGGCTAACTTTTTTTCATTAATCCAAAGATTTGGTTGTCTTGGATTTAAATTTAATAACTTATAATGCACATAAATTTTATTTTAAAAAATCAATTACGAAAGTTTAGAATTAACTTCACATAAAAAAAAATGAGAATTTCATTAATAAAAGGAGAAAAGAAATTGAATCCACCAGAAAGATAATATGTTTGTTCAGATAACTTTTTTAAAGGAAAACAATCTTTTTTTAATAAACTAATAACTTTTAGTAAAGGTGAAAAAAAACATAAAATTGCTTTTTTATAATCACTTTTAAAAAAAAAAAAAAAAACAGAAGCAAAGTGAGGAAATGACGGGTGTGAATGTTCAATAAAAGGATAAAATTTCTTAAAGGTCCCATTCCATTCTTTGATTCTTTAAATGCCTTGAAGAAACCCTTTAATTATGCAATTTCTTTTAAAGAATATATGCATTGAGGTTGAGTAAACACTTAAGTAACCTATGCTAGGAGAGGGAATATAAATTCCCCTATTTGTTTTGGTGACTAGTTTGATTACTTTGCTACCTAATACCCTCAAAAGCAACCTTATCCATTTAATTATTGTACTTGTGTCTCTAATAATGCCAATCAACTAGAATGTATAATTTTTTCAATGAAACAATTACTCAAATATAAATAAAAAGTATTAATTTTACACAATTATAAAAACCTATTAATTAAATTAATTTGGTTTTTATTTCGTATAAAAAGTTATCTTTTTTTAAATAACCCTTAGCCATATTTATTAAAAATAGTATTTACATAATGTGGAGTTGAATGAGTTAAAATAATAAAAATAGTTTTCATTTTATGTTCTTAGTCCAAAAAATTTTACTTTTACTTTTAAATCAAGAAAATAAATTAAACTTCTAAAATATTTAGCTCTTTACTATCTTCAATAACTCTATTAGCGAAAAAGTTGTAAATTAAAGAGACAAAACAAATATTTAAACAAGTTATAGAACTTCTTTTATCCATTAAAAAATATAAAAAAAAACACATTTTTTTAAACTTTTTTTTTTATATTCCAATTCAAAAACCTTTTTCTTTTCTTCTATTAGAATCCGGAAGAATTGAGATAATATCTTATTCTCAGTTTTTTTTCAAATTTTCTCCGGCAAATAAATCAAACTAGACATAACAGTAAATTACATTATTTCTTTCGTCGTAGATTTATTTTTATGGAATTGAACAGATGTTATTGATATTTTTCTTCATAGTTATTTAATTATATTAATAATTTTCATTCATTAAGTAAACATGTTTATATTCAAATAAAAATATACACAAATATTGTTATAATTCGAGGGAGATAAATGTCCAAAAAATTGCACTATTTTTTTATCTGCAAATAAATAACATATGTAGATATTATACGAAAATAAATATACAGGATCCATCAACATCTATTACAAACTACCACGGCTTGATATTGCAGTCATGTACAATTCTTATTATGATATCTTTCACCCTTATAATTACTAAATATGAGTTTATAATTCCGTCACCATATTTTCTTTTCTTTTCGTTTTCTAATACATTGATAACAAACTTTTGTATTTAGAAAATCCACCATCAAAAGAAAATTAGGAAAAAACCTAACCCTAATTTTATAGCGTCCACTATACGTACAACATGTTTTTGTTCTTGATGCGATGTTAGACTGTTTTTGTTCTTGATGCCATGTTACACTGTTTTTGTTCGGTGCATGATGCTTGTGCTTAGGGCTGCTTCAATGGACTTGTGCAAGAGTGAGCAGTGATATTTGACCCTGCAAACAGTAATTTATCTTGATACTAAAAAATAATATTATTTTATTAAAATATTATATTTTATTATAAAAAGCAGAAGTAAAATGGGTGTAAGTTTTGTACACAGTGTCAAAGTATATTTATTCAGAATAAGAAGGTTACAGCTTCATACCAATGGAGCAGTTAGGCAAACCTACCATAAAATTATCATTACATTTACCTTTTTTTTGTCCTTCATTGTCACCATGATATGAATGTAGAAAATCCAAACTTGGATTCGATGCATCCATCATATAACATTGTCTCATTGTCAAACTTGGTATTGATGTGATGTTACACTGTTCTGTATACGACACCACATGTGCTCACTACTGCTCCACACATCAAATGTGCATATGAAATTGCAAGTCTTCAGACCCTTAGGCTTCATCAATCTCTGGTTTTTTTACCAGAAACCATTACTATTTGAATAGCTAGACATAGTGATCTAAGTACTTACCTTTTCTCATGAATTTAATTTGGATATGTTAACAATATAAATTATTTTACACAATTATATATACATTATTTGTCTTACATACCGAATAGAGACGTCAAATTATCTTGATCTTTACGTTCATAATAAGGGTACTAAGAAATTTAACTCTTTACTCTCAGCTAGAAAAAGGTCTAAGCTAAGTTCATCCAAAAATTATTGGCTTCTTAATATGATGCTATACAGCAGCCCAAGCTTAGAGAGAAAACGGGTACATGGAGTCCACTAGTGTTGGACCACAATGGATATATCCATCAATTTTTAAACACACGTATACTTATTTATTACTAGATTTGTGCAGGTCATATTAACACTTTCAATATGCAATATCAATGTATATTTGCATAGAACAATGGAGGAATTAAAAGTTACAGGCCCAAACCTTCCTGAAATACAAATAACATTGTGATCAATAACGTTTGAGGAAGAGCAAGATTACGGCACACCAGCACTGCGACTGTTGACCAAACGCCATAATGCTTACCAGTTACCACAATCAGAGACTTTGGTCAGACAAAAAATGAGGCAGTTTCAAAAGGTTTTGAGAACATCCATATATGCTTCTCTATCTTCAACAAGGGTGTACCGCTACAAGCCATCCTAACTCTTGCTCTCATCACATTCTATTCTATTCACTCTAATCCTCATCAGGCTTGTATATATGTATATTATATCAGTGACAGTAAGCACAGGAGTACTATGCATTAGAATCGTAGCTATTACCACTATTGGTTTTGGATGGACAATGACTAAGGTTAAGCTAACCTAATAAGAACTTGATCAATCTCTGCATGCAGCATTATTTCTCCGTTCCGAAGTTTGCTTTCTTTTGAAGACACCCCACAAATAATATTTAGCTTCAAATCCTGCCCAAAGGACAAAAAAGTTAGAATGTAATTTCATGTTGAATAGATAAAATTATACTGAAATGAGCCCCCAACGAGGTAGAATAAATGAAGCTCACTCCAATAAGCGATTGGAAGCTCCGTGGAAGGAAAAATTAAAAGCTCTGTATTTTTAGCCACAAATCTTATGGCATGCTCATGGCAAATGACATCATCAACCAGCGCGTCAAAGACCTTCTCAGTTCTGCCAAGGAAGAAAATTCAAGTATATCAAATTAAAGAAAAACACAGCGACATTATGTAAAAAGTGTCTTGAGAAAAATCACCCTTCACTGTCAGGAAAGAAAAAAAGAGCAATGTCCTGATCAGTTGGCTCCCTACTCTTGAAACTTTCAGGCCACACAATAGATCTTGGAACCAGTTCTGCATGAAGAACTTCTGGGAAACGTCCTGTCTCCCGTACAACTTTGGAGCATGCCAAATCGGACACATGAGCAAGAAGTCCACTGATAGTACCAACAGTTTCGTTGCAGAAGTATATACTTCCCCTATTAACCAGAAAAATCAAGTTCAAATGATATTCACCACCAACAGCTATAGCAGTTCACCAATTTCAAATGAAGGTAGCAAAACAACTTTTGTACCTCCAGATTGGATCATTTAAAGGCTGTGCATAAACACGATCATGTAATTCTACATAACTTGAGTCATCATTGGTAGCTCCTTGAGAAAATGGAACACATTGGAGACCTAAATCAGAATTAGCTACATCCCTTGGAGCTGCCTCACACTCATTTCCTACCTCACACTCTTCTTCACTACTGATAAAAAGTTGAGGCTGCTCAAGCTCAGTTTCTATATCAACTAAGGCCGAGTTAGCTTCTCCTTTCTTATGTTTCTTGTTAATCTTCTGTTTTTGCAGTTGATTGCGTTTTTTCACTCTCTCTTTGCAATTTGCAAGTACTCTTGTGGCTTGGATTGCATTTTTTTCCAAATTTTTATCGTTTCTTGTTACAGATGAGAGAGGTGTAGATTGGTCGAGAGAAGGTGATAACCTAAGCTTTTTTACACAATCATCACAGAACCATGTAACAGCATCAGTAAAAATCACAGGCCCCTTTAAACAGTACCTGATAAAAAGAGGACAATTAGAAGTCAAAGGTCAACTAAAGAGTTAAAGAACAAGAAATCACAACTTTACAAATTGCAATTTTTCCATTTTCATAGAACATTGGGAGAAAAAAAATATCCAATTAAAAAGGGAATTATTCAATTATGTTGCATATCTATTCAATAATCCTTCGGTTTATCCAAAACCAGCTGTAACGGGAGCAGTCCCTGGTCACACCTTCAATACCAGTAGAAATGTTTAGATGGTCTGTATGGCAGTAAAAAGAGAGGCAACAACGGCTATGTACTGATGTTAAAAGCTGGCTAAGAAAGTAAATCATACTTCTAAAAGCACTTACATCATTCCAATAATTTTTGGATTTTCCAGCTATAGAGAGTACAGTTTTACATCGTTTTTTTAATGTTCAAGCAGCATTTAGTAGTAGTGGCATTTCAGCTAAGTATGATAATAAAGATTTCTATAAGTGCATCCAAGAAGGCAGAAAGAGGGCACATGCAATAAGTACCTATGTAGCGCACAAGCCTGACACCCAGAGCAAAAAACCATTGCAACTTGAAAGCCTCTATCGCCACAATTGAGACAAACAGTTTCCTACAACAATGGTTAAATATTTAGCTGAAAAGGTTCACAACACCACAAGTGCAACTCCAGACACGCCATCTTTCATTAAATATTATAAGAGACACATGCATATAAAAGCGAAATCATATATTATACTTATCTTCTAAGTCATGTATCTATGGGTTGATGTAAAGAACAGTTCCAAAACACTAAGAACACTTGCCCCTTTTCAACTCATGCTCCAATATCTTAGCAAGTGATTACATGCAATCATTTGGATTGCATGTTCCAGAAACCAGCAACAAGAATCTCCAAAATGGCAACCAAATCAACATTTCTTCAGATGTTGGATTTTACAATCATTAAATCAAATTAAACACAAATCGATCCAGTAGACCTCGTAGGAAACAAGTATTCCCATCCTATAATCACAATTATTCTACAGAGCCAGAATGCTATGACCTAGGAATTGCCATTTATAACACATTACTCTTACCAACCAAATTAACAGCACAATGAAACAAACGACATTTCAGCGGAAGCAATTACATCACCTAAAACAAAAACCACTTACTTCGCCCCTTCAAAACAGAGACCCACTAAACAAACACAACAAAGATTCAATTTTTATTCATAAGGGTAACATTTTTTACAGCCCACAAAACAGAAAATCTTACTCCATCATCTTACGGAAAAGGGAAAGAAAATACTGACCATTTTGATGACAATACGTTGATGTTGGAGCAACCCGAAGGGTTAGAGTGGACAGTGAAAGAAGGATTGTTGGTATATGAAGTGTTGTTTTGATGCGAGTGAGAAGTGTAGCTGAGAACCAAGCAATCATAAGTGTTTGTAGCATTGGAAACCAAGCCGACCCCTTCGGAATCCGCTTAACATGCACAACATTTTCGTTTTGGGCACATTTCTTTCTCACACTAAGAAAATAAATAGTATCTATAGAATAAATTAGCACATTATCACAAAATCAAATTAAAATCAGTAAAATATTTTAAATATATTAATTTTAAACTTAATGTAATATAATTCGAGTTCAAATATTATTTTGCAAAGTTTCACCACCTATAAAATTTTTAACCTAAACGTTATTATCTCTTCCCTAGAGGATATGGTATATATTCATGTAGAAAAAACAAACGCATATAAGTTTAACAATAATACAACGAAAGATCACGCGTAAAGCATTACTGTGGTACAATTTCTTTTTTAATGTCTACGTGAACGGATATATTTTTATTTACAAAAATAGAAATAGATAAGTTGTACATATTTGGTACGATTTCATTTAGACAAGTGACATGATAAAGGAATAATTTTAGAAAATTAAAATAGTGATTATGTGGTATGATTTTAGTAGAAAAGGTATAATACAGATGATGGGAGTGGAAAGAAATAAATATTCATCTAATTGGAGAGTGTGCTTTAATATAAACTAATAAAAAAATAACTTTAATGTGTTTTAATAGAAACCAATGAAAAAAAAAAATAAGAAAAAATAATAACTTCATATAGTCTACAAGAAGAAGATCAAAAGTCCATTTAATCACTACTTTTTTTTATTTTTTAAATATTCATTCATGTATTTATATATTTAAATATTCAGAGTTAAATAACTTTTGGTCTTCTTCTGAAACTTCTGAAATAAATATTTGTTGTTTTTTTTATAAAGTTCTTTCTCTGTTTATTTGGATTAAAACATCATTTCATATAATTTTTTGCAATTGATTCACAATGACACAATTTTTATTATTATTTTTTTATTAAAATTGTGTTACGTAGGTATGATCTTAATTTAAATTAAAATTTTCAATGTTGTTCTGAAATCGTCTCTTATTCATGTAATTTCTTTAAAAAATATTGTATCATGTAAACATGATTTATTTATTTTATTAAATAAAAAAAACACTCATCCTAATAAATTATTAAACGAGGTTGCTTTAACAAAAAGATTACTGTTTATAAATATAAAGTATAAAATATTAATAGTTATAATTATTTATGATTTTAGAATAGATATTCTTATCATGTTTTAATGTTTTAATTTGAAACTTTTTATCATGATTTTTACACTCTTATTATCATAAGTAAAATGTAAGTGATTTTTACTTTTGTAAGCGTTTAGTTTTCATACACCAAATACATTTTATAAGATTCATCAACCAAAAGTATGTTAAATATAATTTTCTAAATATTTATTATAAGAGTAGATAATATTTAATCTTATTTACACATAACTTCTTGAAATATATTTTTCAATTAATTTTATAATTTGATTTGTAATAATTTTTTTTCGTAAAAAAATGAGCAAATTTTCTTAATATAGTATGTTAATTAATTATTCTCATGCTTTTTAAGGATGACGTTTTCTATATTAGGCTTTGTTTGGTTAGGGAAGTAAATTTGAGGGAATGAATTTAAAAGAATTTGAGTGAATTGTATGTGGATGGTAGGATTGTTTAGATTAATGGATAGATGATAAGATTTGAAGAAATTTGAGGGAAATTGTTATGAAAGTTTGGGGGTAAATTTTCCAAACTGGTACAATTTTTATCTGAAATTCCTAAAATAGTGTATTTTTTTATTTATTTCCTGAATATGGGTGAATGGTGCATAAGAGATATCGTATCATTATTGTGAATAATCGTGACCCTATTGCACAAATTACAAATTAATTTAAGATTAAATGAAATAGTGCAACAAAAATTTTAATTAATCAGTTAATTAAAATAGTGAGAATACTACACTATTTTAATGTTAATGTGGTTAATATTCTCAACACATTCCTCTTTTGTTTCGTAGGTGAGTTGTTACTATGCAACTAAAATAAGTAGACAGTTACAAACAGTTTAAATTCAAATAGTTTAAATTCTAAAATAAAATGGTTGATGGGATTATTGTTTAAATTAAAATAAAAAATGATGTCAGTATGAGATTTATACAATCAATCAGATTAAGAGTAAGTTTGATGTTGAAAAGAAAAATTAAATTAAATTAAAATTTAGTAATAGAATATATTTAGCAAAATTAAGTGTAAGTTGGATATTTAAATTTAATTACTAATATAGAAATAATTTAAAATAAAATTAAAATTTAGCAATAAATTTAGAAAGAAAATTTAGAAAATATTATATAATTTTTTAAAATAAATTTATTATTAGTTTTTAAATTATATCTATTAGTAACTAAATCTATTTGTATATTAGGAACTAAATTCATACCAGATAACTTTTCTTCAAGGTATCTCTTTTATTATAATTAATTTCACATTTATTTCAATTACCTAATCACAATTAATTTCAACCATTACATATTTATCAATAAATAAAATATAAAATAACTTTGTAACTGTCTATTTATTTTAGTTGCACATTAACAACACCTCACACATGCCAACAAAACAGAGGAGTAATGGGTTGAGAATATTGAACTGCACCATTTCATTTAATGTTCGTGTAATAGGGTTACCATTCTTCATAATGATATCGTGTTTCCTATGCACAATTTACCCATATTCAGAAATAAAAAAAAATACACCATTTTGGGAATTTCAGATAAAAATTGCACCAGAAATTTGCCAAGTTTGGGAATGATTTTATAAATGTTATAGATTTTTTTTATTTTTTAAATTGATATATTTCTGAAATTACTAATTGACCCTTGTGGAATAAGATGAAAAAAAATTGAAATGAATTAGATTAAATTGATTTTAATATAAAAAATATAGAAACTGAATCAACTTAACGGGATATTTTTTTTAGTAGGTTGATAATGATTTTATCTAACCCAACCCGGAAACATTTTTACCTTTTTGTTTTAATAATTTTATATTTAAAAGAAAATAAAATTGTTTGTAAGATGAATAAAAAATATTTTAATTAACATCCACAGTTTCATCATAAATATTGAATCAAATAAGGAGACAAAAATATATGTTTTCCTAATTTTCTTCAATTAAACATTAATAAACATGTTTTCCTGGATAAAAAAAATAAAAAAAAGAAGAATAAATAGAAAACAACATGACATGTACAATATAATTTTATTATTTTTTTTATAAAGTAAATAACTTTTATTGATTTAATTATTTTTAATTATTCAATAATATAATTATGAATGAATAGATGGTATTGAATATGGGTAGATTGAATGAAGATTAATTATATTATACCTATCAGTATGCTACAGTACACATGACAAATCCTAAATCCACTTAAAGGTATTTTGTAATTTCCAAAGTCATCTTCTATTTATAAGGGTATTTAGTAATTTCCACCTCATTTATAAGGATTATTTCATAATTTCCAGTTAAATCCCTTCAAATCTCTTTACATGAACAAGATCTCATCCTTCAAATCTTTCCTAATTCATGTTCTCAAATTAATTCAACCTAAAAGAATTCATCTATTACAAAATCTCCACAAATTGGTTGTACCAAACATCCTGTTTAGTTTTATGTTAGAAGAGCGTAGGAAAATTTAAAAGTTTACATGTAAAAATTTCCAAATTAATAACAGGATCAACATTAAAATAGTATTTTTATTGAAAAATTTTCCATAGTAGTTGGTCAAATGTCTTTCACTTTTGCCCCAATCCTAGTAAGTATCGTGTTGCTCAGTAAGTATTGTCATTTTCTCTCATTTTCTAGTTTCCTTCCATAACTATTCATATTATTGATTCACTAAATGCATGTAATATACTCTGTAAAATTTTAGGCCGATTTCTAATATTGAGTTAGTTTCTAGTGAGCTAGTCACAGAACCTTAGAATCTGCTTTCCCTGGTCATAAAGAGTTTGAAACAAGTTTAGTTCTGAGGAAACTTGAACTGATTTCAAAGTATAGAAACACAAAGTTGGTGGTCAAGTGCATATTGTTATTAAACAAGAAAACAAGTGCTTTTCCTTCTGGCTCAGATACCTGAACACAATGTTTTCTCAGAAATCAAGAATCTAAAATAATCTGACTTGTAAGTAGAAAATGCTAGTAAAATTGGCTTCTAGGGGTCAAATAAGGAGCCTCGTCTATGCTGAGACAATCTGCAGGAACATAGTGTGTTTCAGGTGTAGCATCAGGACAAATAGGCCTAATTCTCACCCTTGGTTTGCTGGGAGGCAAGAAAGGAAGTGGTGCTTCCTTCTTAAGAATTCTGGCTGCTTCTCTTACTCTTGGCCTCTTCTCATCATCAGGGTGCACACAAAGAAGCCCCACCAATAGCATCCTTTCCATATCTATTGCATCAAATTTCCCCATCAATCTTCGATCAGCACCCTCAATCAGTTTCCTCTTTTCCCACAAGCTCCACACATAATCCACAACCACAGTGCCATCATCTTCCACAGGCTTCCTCCCAGTTGCCACTTCCAACACCACCACCCCAAAGCTGTACACATCAGTCTTCACAGTAGGAACACCAGAATAAACATACTCAGGAGCAAGATACCCCATTGTCCCTGCTGGTATAGTCGCCTCCCTCGTGCTAGAACTGTGCTCATACACTTCCGCAAGCCCGAAATCCCCAAGCTTCGCATTGAAATCGGCATCAAGCATTATATTGCAGGTCTTCACATCCCTGTGAATGATCTGCCTCTCACACTCCTCATGAAGGTAGGTCAGAGCAGCAGCAACCCCAAGAATAATATTCTCCCTTTGCCTCCACGAAAGAACAATGGAAGAATTGAAGTTCCTGTGCAGAACCTTATTGAGGCTCCCATTGGGAAGAAACTCATAAACCAGGACCAACTCATTTCCCTCACAGCACCACCCCTTAAGCTGAACCAAATTCTTGTGGCGCAAGTAACCCACCATGGTGGCAAACTCAGTGGCAAAAGGGTTATGCAAACAATCCAAATCATTTTCCCTCTCAAATCTCTTCACTGCCACATCCCCTCCAAAGGGAAGATACCCTTTATAAACCTTGGCAGATGCACCCTCCCCAACAAGCCTCTCACGATTGAACCCCATTGTGGCAGACTTAATCTCCGAGAGTGACAACCTAGTCGGAACTTTACTCGTCTGAAACCTACAACTTTGCCCTTGCTCCATATTCTTCCTAACACCTCCTTTCTTCCTTGTCAAGAAAACACACACCACAACCATCGCCGCCAAAACCGACACCACAAACGCCGTCAACCCTGCCAACCCAAGAGCCATCTCCGCAATCTTTTTCCTCCTCTCATTCTCCCTCGTGTTCGAACCATAACCAAAACCCGTAGAATCCCCTTCGTAACACAAGAAACAGTCACCTTCATCGACCAGGTCCATGGAGCGAGAGTCATGGCCGAAAGTGGTGAACTGCCAATGATGAATAAGGTAATCACTTGACCCCTCCCCATTGGAGGCGGTGAAACCAACGTGCATGAAGTCTTCAAGTCGTTCAGAGAGGTCTATTTGGGAAGCAAGAATGGGAGTGGGAGGTCTGGTGGAGGAATAAGCGAGCCAGACACGTACCATCTTGATTGCATGGCGGTACTCCACCCATGCAGTGATGAGTTTGCCGCTCTTGAGGTCAATGCCGCGGGACAAGGCGTCGACGGAGGCGAAGGAGGAGGCGCTGTCGACGTCGATGGCGACGTGGTTGTCGTTGATGTCGCCGAGGGAGGGGTCGAAGGTGGTGTCAAACTCGACGGCGAAGAAGGACGAGGAGGAGGAGGGGGAGGGTTGGGGGAGGCCCATGGAGAAGGCGGGGAAGTGGGTGGAGGAGGCGATGAGGAAGGCGAGGCCGTCGCCGGAGGGGCAGGAGGGGGAGGAGAGGATGGAGAAGGAGAAGCGGGAGGAGAAGGAGGCGGTGGAGTTGGTTTGGGGGTCAAGAAAACGGAGGGGGTAGATGAAGAAGGCTCTGCCGATGGAGGAGGAGGAGCAGGTGGGTTGGTGGGTGGTGAGAGTGATGGCTTTGTTGGCGAAGAAGGCGTCACCGTAGAGGGTGAGGTTGTCGGAGGGGAAAAAGGGGAGGGAAAGCACCGAGGGGAGGACGAAGAAGAAGAAGAAAAGTTGTGGGAGAGAGACACAAGGCATTGCAAAAGAGAGATTCTTGAAATGTGTTGGCGCTTTTTGAAGAAGTTGCAGGTTTCATGGTAGTCGTACTTTGTTTTGGGGGCTTCGGTTGTTGAGAGATAATGGAGTGAGAGATAAAGTGGTGTGTTTACCTTCTAGTCAAATAGAAAAATATTACAAGTGTAAAAAAATTTAAAGTCAGATCAATTATGTCTTTTTTTATATTTAATTAGGTCATTTAATGAGTTAAGTTTTGTTTATGCACTCAATTAGGATACAATTAATCTTTCTTAACTAAACTAAACTATAATATGTAAACATTCAAGATGACTGAGAGAGAAAACCAAAAGAGGAAATGAAGAAAGGGGCAGATGAACAGAAAAAAAATATATATAAAAAATCATATTTAAACACTATCATATAGTTAGATAGTGAACCATTTTGACGATTTAGACAAAGATTATGACGGTGTCAACTATTTGGTTAGTGGCTGGAATATGCGAAAGAGTTAATTGCTTCCTAATAATATATAGATCAAGCTTAAAATATTTTATATTTGAGTATATTATAGAGTTGGTAGTAAATAAGACAACACAATGTTCTCTAACAAGATGATTATAAAATAAGATAAGTTTAAGAAAAAGGTTGATTATCCGTTTTATATTAGCTAAAGTCGCATTCACGTAACGATATTTTTTTTAGTTGAGCTTCTTGAAATAACTTTTTGCTTGTTTGAAGCTCATGAGATTGGATTTTGTCTAAGTAACGATACTTTTTTTAGTTGAGCTTCTTGAAACAACTTTTTGCTTGTTTGAAGCTCATGAGATTGGATTTTGTCCAAGAAAAATGATATGAGATTGGATTTTGTCCAAGAAAAATAATGTACTCAATTGTTGATTTTATATCTTTTCAGTCAGAACCCCAATCACTATCTACAAAAGCTTTGCAATTGAATATGAGTACACTTGCGTAGTAGCAGACCATGGTTAAGAGTCCAAGCAAGATAACATAAAATTCGTTGTCCAATGATGTTGTCGTGGGTTATGCATGAATTGACACACCTTATTAACACTATAAGCAAGTTCACCTCTAGTGAGAAGTATATATTATAAAGAACCAACAACCGACTTGTACAATGAAGCATCTAAAATAGCAGTTGACCCATCTTCAATTAGACGAGATGATAAAATCATGGGCATTGGTTGTGATTTGAAAGACAAGATAGTTGTTCATTGCAGAAGGTCTGTGATATATTTTGTCTGAAACAAATGCAAGTTACCATCCATGGTCGATGATGCTTCAACACCGAGAAAATAATGTAAACGACCAGTATAGTGTTGCCAGAGCATCATTACGAGAGACTGTGTATCATTCTTAGAAGTTCCTGTGATGATTATATCATCAACATATATATAAGAACAATTAAGGTAGATTAGATCATCAACATATATATGAGAACAATTAGGATAGATTATATCATCAACATATATATGAGAACAATTAAGGTAGAAGACTGTGTAAACTTAGAAAAAAGAAGAATCTCTCTTTGTTGAAGAAAAGTCAAAAGAAATTAAAGTGGTACTTAGGTTAGTGAACCAAAATCGAGGAGTTTGCTTAAGGTCACAAATGGCTTTGCATAATTTGCAAACAAGATTACGATTTGCAACTTCAAAACCAGGTGGTTGAACCATATATACATATTTTTGTAATTCTCCACATAGAAATGCATTATTAATGTCTATCTGATGAACGTGTCAACTATTTGTAAGTGCAAAAGTGAGAACTGTACGAATGGTTGATGGTTTTCACTACGGGATTGAAGGTTTCAAGATACTTTGTGCCATATTGCTAATGAAATCCTTTAGCTACCAATCTTGCTTTATGTCTCTGAAGACTTCCATCTGCATTATACTTTGTTTTGAAGACCCGATTACATATAATGGGTGTGACCCTAGCAGGTGGAGTAACAAGATCCCATGTGTTATGAATTAAGGCATTATATTCCTCTGTCATAGCTTGGAACCAGTGAGGTATTTGAATAGCTTGCTGCAATGAATTTGGAATAGTAGTGGAAATAATAGAAGCAGTCTAATGACGTAGCTTAAAAATGCCAGATTTAGCTCTTGTTATTACAGGATGACCAGTTTTCACAGAAAATGTGTTATCACTATATGGAAAAATGGTAGTAGGAGAACTTACGGATGAAGGTATCAAAGGTTCAGGAGAAGAAACCATTTGATCTGGTGAAGTATTGGTTGTAGAGAAAGAAAGAGATGGATCTATAGGTTGTAAACTGGAATTTGAAGGCACATTATAGACCCTGTTCTTTTCAAGAAAAAGTTGTTTAGTATAATAGTTACAAAAATAAGTGAAGAAGATGTAAATTTAACTGAGTTATTGTCAGAAATAAAAGGATTATTGGATAAAGAAAATGGAAAAAACGATTTTGTTAAAAACAACATGACAAGTGATATAAGTTTTACTAGATGGAGAAAGACAAACATATCCCTTATATGTTAGTTGTAGCTAAGAAACAAACACATGGATGATCAAAATTTTAATTTGTGATTAGTATAAGGTTGAAGCATAGGATAACAAACTCATCCAAAAGTTTTGAAAAAATTGTAATTGGGAGGTTTATTAAATAATATTTGATAGGGATTCTTGTTATCTAAATTAGGAGATGGAAGAATATTAATAATGCTCACAGCTGTGGTAAAAGCTTTCCAAAAAATTTTAGAGAAAGTTTAGCAGCAGTAAGTAATGCGAGACCAACATTAATATTGTGACGGTGCTCGTGATGAAACCATTTTATTAATGTATATATAGGCAAGATAACCTTTGTTTAATTGCATATTGAATAAAAAATGGTTTAAGGGATAAAAATTCTTTTGCACTATCACTTTGAACACTTTTTAATTGAAACCCAGTTTGCTTTTCGAAATAAATTTTGAAAGATTAAAATACAGATTTAGTTTGAGACTTAAAATAAAGATTACCATACAGATTTAGATTAAAATAAAGATTAAAATACAGATAGCAAGTACAACCAAACATATTTAAAATATGCATCAAGAAAAGCAATGTAATATCTAATCCATTTGAAGGAAATGTGATGAACCCCATATATCCATATATAACAATTCTAACATATGAATGTAAATAGATATAGAGTCATGAAATGGTAACTTATGTGCTTTAAGCAAATATCCAAGGTTCACAAAATGTTTGTTTAACAAATAAGGGAACATTACAGGATTGCATTATTTGATGAATGACTTTCACATGAGCATGTTCAAATCTATTGTGCCATAGAGTATATAATGATATCTTTGGTAATATAGAAGTATTATGAGTCGTACAATCAGAAGAAGGAACAAAATTTTGAAAAACATAAATTTCATCTTTAATTTTTCCTTGAAGAAGTATCTCATTTTTTTCCTAATGTTTAACAAGACAAATCAAAATTAAATTCAAAAAACACATTATTATCTCTAGCAAATTTAGAAACACTAAGTAAATTCTTTGAAATTGAAGGAAGTGTAACAAATTATGCAAAGAAAATCCATGAGCAGTGCATGGGAAAGTATAAAGAGCAAAACCAACATGTTTAATAGGAAGACCAATATTGTTACCAATTTTAACCATATCAGGACCACTTTGTAAAATTATTATTGTTATGAGTTAGATGATGAGATGCTCCACTATTTGGATACCATAATGGATCACGCAATAGCAATATAGGAGTTCCAACTACTGATGGTTCATCATCCTCATTGAAAGAGGTAGATGCTTGTGAAGAATTAACATGAATAATAGTTGATGTATTGGAATGGTCATACCCCTGTCAACAATTGGAAGCATAATGACCATATTTAGAGCAAATTTGACAGAGAATCTTGAAGTTTTGAGAGGATAAAGGACCATTTGAATTCCAGTTATTCCAATTTTGATTTTTGGGATTAAAAGATCTTTGAGCAGGATAGACCACAACTGAATTTTGAAAAATTTGAAGAATAACGATTATGCAAGAATGGTAAAAATTGATTAAATAAAGTTTCTTGTAGCAATATTTGTTTGTAAAAGGTTATCATATGAAATTTGTTTATCCAATTATTCCTAATAAGCAAACAATAAAAACTCCACGTATGCTACAGTATAAGGATCCAAGCAAGATGTAATTGTAGTAACAGGGTTATCATATTCATCCGGCAAGCCGTCAAGTATTGTGTCAATATGATCTTCGGTCCTAATCGGAGAGCCAATTGCAGCCAATGTATTAACTGTCTTCTTGATATCAAGAAGAAACACTGAGACAGACCTTCTCAGTTGAAGCTTCAATTTCTTTACCCTCGCACGAATCTGTGAAATGTGATATGTTTGCAGTTTGACCCAAATTGCTGCAAAGGAGTCCAACCCAACTATTTGTGTAAGAATTGTAGGATGCATAGAAGCAAGTAACTGTCATTATCAACTGATCTTATTGATCATATGGAATGTAATCTTCATTTTCAATATCAGTATCACTAACAGTGACGAATTGAGGTGAAACAAAGTTGTCCTCCAAGAACAGTTGAAATTTAAGTTCAAGTATGGTCGCCAAGACTTATTGTTTTCATAATAGATAATTTTTATCATCTAACTTCAGAGTGATTGGAATTGTGGAGGAATGTGAAACAAAGCTTGAAGAAGAAGATGTAGTAGAAGGGAAAAAAATTTCTAGATTACAGCAGCCAGTAAAGAAGAAGCCATTAAAGACTCTTGATAGCATGTAAAGATTTAAGATCAAGAAAAGAGAGAACCAAGAGAAAGGTAGACGAAAAGAATGAAAGATGTAAAAAAGAAAAAGTATCATTATTGAAGTATATTATTAGGTGAAGAGGCAAAGTCATATTTATACCGTTATACTTAACTAATGCAACTAAAATCTCTTATCTAAACTAGTCTTGAATGAATCAAGAGAAGAGGTAAGAAGATATGGATATTTTAACAGAGAAAATTTTTGTAAAAAAGCTTACAATGATACTAAAAGGCTCATTCACTTAAAAATATATCTATAAGCAGGAGATATGAATGTTTATACTGTCTCTCTTTTGTCTTGATATTTCTCAACGAATGCATTTATCTTTTATTTTATGTTTATCTCAGAAGAAAAAATAATATAAAGTTTACAAGTTAAAAAATTCAATTTACTAATTACATAGTCAATTATATAAAGGAAAATGTAATTAATGTTTGATAAAAGCATGTTGAGGAAGGGTGAGGACAAATTCTTCCTCCACCCCCATACCCTCTTCCTGCACCCCCATATAATTTTTTTATTCCATAACTGCCCTTCATGAAATTACATAAATACCCCTATCTTAATAAAATCCCTCCCCTTCC